>TARA_B110000037_G_scaffold212998_2_pt1 | contig 265636 bp, 247 predicted proteins | sample TARA_B110000037 | Tara Oceans TARA_B110000037 (sample SAMEA4397196) | marine metagenome | biome: Polar Biome; feature: [MIX] marine epipelagic wind mixed layer (ENVO:01000061); material: water (ENVO:00002006), including particulate matter (ENVO:01000060) such as... | depth... | reverse complement strand
CCGGCAGGAGCCGGTCCCTCCAGCGCCCGCTACAGATTTTCCGCACCCTTTCGTGATTATATCCGATGCCGTCTAATGTAAGGACGTGGGGATGAATAAAAAATGAGTGGTTTTCTGAGAGCGATAAGCCGGATTCTGTTCCCCGCCGGAGCGGTTCAGCATTCATTTATCTAAGCGGTGCACCCGGAAGTATTGGACGGGCCGCCCACTCCCCTATTCCACCTTGCACCAGAAGAGGTTTACACTGCCACGTCTGTCACCAAACGCGCGGTGGGCTCTTACCCCACCTTTTCACCCTTACCCTGCGCCGAGGCTCAGGGCGGTTTATTTTCTGCTGCACTGCTGTCAAAAACGGATATAGCCGTTCCTGCCTCCGCTTTCGCAGAGCATCCTGCCCTATGGTGTCCGGACTTTCCTCCCGCCACCGAAGTGACGAGCGAATGCCTACTCTCAAAAAACCGCTGTGATGAACGCGCATGGAATCGCTCAAGGCAAGGACCGAAAGCCCTGAGCCACACCGTGTCCAAAAGCCCAGACAAACGCACCTTGGAAACTCGATATTATAGCTCCCCGCTCCTCATTTAATAAATATAATTTGCAGACAATCCAATGAGGTCCTCACTATAGCGGTTTTTTCCTCAAGCCCGTCTTCCCAAGTTAGCAGACCTCCACTCAAGTCCATCTCTCAATGTCCGAAACCGCATTGCTCAAGCGCATCAACGCGCTCGTCGAAACGCCCTTCGATTCCCTCGAAGCCTGTCTCTCCCACTACCAAGACGTCCTTCCAAAACGCGTCGGTGAATACCACCAGGAAGAGGTCGGACCGACTTACCACCACAATGAGCCGGGCGAAGCCGATCGCTTTGTCCGCAAAGAGTTTCACCTCGGGCAAGGCACTTTTGATATGTCTGGCGGTCTCGACTGGTATGCTACCGCAACCGGCGACCTTGAGTGGAACGGCGGCCTCGTCCGCCATGGCTACTTCATGCTCCTCGCTGATGAGTATGTGAAGACAGGCAAAGAGATCTACGCCGAGACGATCGTGGAGCACATCCTCCACTACATCGAAAACGTGCCGCCCTTCGAACCCGAAGGTAAGCCTTACCTCGATTACAAGAAGTCCACTTGGCGCCCCTTCGAAGCCGCCGGCCGCGCCGCCGAGACTTGGCCCGAAGCCCTCGCCAAGATCATCAAGACTTCGGCCATGACCGCCGAAGCTTGGGCGAAGATCCTCCTTTCCGTTCACGAGCACTCCGTCTTCCTCCGCAAAGAGCACTGGAAGACCGGTAATCACGCCACCCTCGAAGTCGCAGCGGTCGGCATCATCGCCGTCTTCTATCAGGAGTTCAAAGAACGCGACGCATGGCTCGAATACGCCGTCGAGTTTCTTGATGGCATGTGGACCGATCTCTTCGCCGATGACGGTTACTCCCGTGAAATGTCGGGCAGCTACCACTGGGTTGCCATGCGTAGCTTCTTCACCTTCTACGAGGTCGCCTGTAACAACGGCTACAAGGAGCTCTTCCCGGCCAGCTTCCGTGAGCGCCTTATTCTCAACAGTTACGCTGAGCTTTATCAGGATAAGCCTGACGGCTCCACTCCGATCAGCAACGACTCCAGCTCCGACATCAATCGCCGCGAGCAGCTCTCCCGCATTCACAAGCTGTTTGATCTCCCTGAAGTAGGCTACTTCCTCAGCGGTGCGACTGAAGGCGACGAGCCTGAAATAGTTTCCTACTACTATCCTGATTCCCGCGTCGGCATCATGCGTAGTGATTGGGGTCCGGAAGCCAACTACCTTTACTTCGACATGGGTCCATGGGGTGACAACCACATGAACCAGGACCAGCTCGCTATTGAAGTATCGGCCAAAGGACGCCACTTCCTCATCAACGGCGGCAAATGGCGCTACACCACCTCCGATCCTGACGCCGAGTGGATGGGCCTCGCCAAATACTTCAAAGCCACCGCTTCCTATAATTGCGTATTGGTTAATGGATACGGTCAGATCTTCGGCGATGCTGAAGGCACGATGAAGGTCTCCTACGACTACGACTATGCCGATGGCAGCTTTAAGGAAGGCTTCGGCGAGGAAGTTCCCGGTCGCGACGAAACCCTCTTCCGCGAGCGCGGCCTCTCCACCCTGATGGAGAAACGCCTCCCCGGCGTCAGCCATCGCCGCCAAGTCTTCTTCGCCCGCCCTCACGGCTGGGTTGTTCGTGATACGCTCGAAGGCCCAGGCATCAAAAGCGCCGAGCAGCTCTGGCACTTCTACAAAGGCCGTATCGAACCCGTCGCAGGCAACCAACAGGCTTGGGCGACGCAATTCGATGACAGCAACCTCATTGTCATGACCAAAGCCAGTGGGCCTCAAAGTGCTGAAGTCTTTAAAGGCCAAAAAGAGCCCTTCTTCGCCGGTTGGCATTGCCCTTACTACGACGTCGTCCGCCCTACACCTGAACTCCGCTTCACCCAAAAGGGCAGCGACAAGCTCGTCTTCCACACCCTTCTCTGGCCTGTCGAAGGCACCGTTGAGGACGTCCCTCAATTCGACATCGGTGAATCCTCCTACAAAATCACCTCTGGTGCCACCACGATCAAAATCAAAGCGACCGACGAAGAAGGCTGGCGCCTCTGCTAATCAGGCGTCCTTGAAACTGACTACAAATACCTGGTCGCGCCACACTTTGACGATCTATGAATAGCAATGAAGCGCCCCGACTCACCACCCTCATCATCCAAACCGGCGAACAACGCCGCTTCGCAAACCTCATCCTCACCGTCGGCGTCGTCAAGATGGCCGAAGAAGCAGGGTTTTAAGGTAGGGTCGTCTGTCCCCAGACGACCGCCCAGAGCAAAAGTCAGTTCATACAACTTTCAGAGTGTTCTTCCTTCATGGGGAGAGCGCTCTTTTTCTGTCCGAGATTAGCTCAGATCAAAACGCCTCCTTGGAAAAGATCTTACCACAAAAGGCACAAAATATTTTCTCACAGAGGCGCTGAGGAAATATAACCACGGATCGACGCATTCGGCAGGCTCATGCCGAGACGGATAGTCACAGATCAAATCAACTGAACCTCAAGCCACCACCCTCATCAGCCGAACCAGCGTTGCCCGCTTCTGAGTTTACCGACCTACCTGGAGATACTTCACCTCCAGCACCGCCGGTTCCGCCCGTCGCTGCGGTTGAAATGCGTGGACCAAAGCAACCATCAAGCTGGGGCTCACCTCCATCGCCGCCGCCCCCATTGCCAAATCTTAGGTCCGCTGCCGCTGAGAGGGTACTGCCCGCCTCGGTTGTGGAATTCCCATTGATCACTAGGCGAAAAGGGTAAAAGCCACGGACCCAGAAGAAGTCACCATTGTTGAGCCGAAAATCACCCGTTATGGTCAAGCTTACCGAGCCGTCAGTCTCGATCAACAATCCGATGGGCTGTCCGTTGATCGCCGTTTGCACCTGTCCATCTTTGATCAGCTCAGCGGCACTGGTATCAAACTCCCAGATAGCGGCATGCGCTATCGTTGGGGACTTTAGGCGGCAATGAGGACTGAACCAAAAAGACGACACCGTGGGGTAAAATGCATGCGCCATGATGGCGTCTGCACCTAGCTGGGTTCAAGTTTTATTGGCCCGTAGGGAAGGCTAGCCACTGTCTTGCCTCGCATCCTGCTTCTTCATCGTCCAATACTCATATCGTCACTATGAACATGGAACAAATTCTCGATAAGCTCAAAGAACTCTGGACGCTCGAACTCTATCAGAGTGGAGGCAATACGGTGCACATCAACCAGCTCGTCATAGCAGTCCTGCTCATCATTTTCGGAATCCTCATAGGCAAGCGCATTGCCATCGTTATCGGGCGGCGAATGGTCCGATCAAAGCGGATCAATAAGAACACGGCCCATTTTCTTCAGCGCATCCTCTTTTATCTTTTTGTCGTCGTCATCGTCCTCTCTGCCTTACCCATCGCAGGGATCCCGATCACAATCTTTACGGTCATGGGCGGCGCACTCGCCATCGGGGTCGGCTTTGGAGCGCAGAACCTTTTCAACAATCTCATCTCCGGCATCATCATCATGCTCGAGAAGCCGATCCGGATCGGAGACGTCATCGAGATTTCCGGAAATGAAGGAAAGGTCGAAGACATCGGGAACCGCTGCGTGCGCATTCGACGCACCGATGGAATTGACCTCATCGTACCGAACAGCCGCTTCCTCGAAGACATTGTCGTCAATTGGACGCTCTGCGATGGCAACGTCCGCGGAACAGTCGCGGTCGGAGTGGCTTATGGTTCCGATACAAAACTAACCAGAGACCTCATGCTCCAGGCGGTGTCCGAAATCCCAAAGATCCTCAAGACACCTGAAGCGCACGTCTTCTTTAAAGAGTTCGGAGACAACTCCCTCGCGTTTGAACTCGAATTCTGGTCAGAAGTCACCCGCCCATTCGACCTCAAACGCTTGAGGTCCGATCTCCGCTTTCGCATCAATGAACTCTTCAATGAGGCCGGCCTCGTGATTGCTTTCCCGCAGCGCGATCTCCACCTCGACACCCTCAAGCCGTTGAAAATCAAACTCGTGCCGGGGTCCGATTAAGTCGGCACAGCCTTTTCTGAAAATCCATCTGCTGGCGCTTGTAACCTTTGGGCGCTTTAAAGGCATTCTTTTCGAATTTTTGTCCGGTGCCCTTGGAGAGCATGGCCTCTGAAAGCACCGCTCCTGAGGCGTCGAGCTCGACGGTTTTGACGGGGAAGTAACCTACTCCGTAGACCGTAGCAAATTTCCAAAATAACGACTGACTTTTTTCAACCTCCCCCCCCCCTTCATTCTTATCCAATTGAATAATAGTTCAGCCATACTTCTGCGAAGACTACGCTTCTTCCGTAGGCAGCTCCGATCGATTCTAGGGGCTCTTATTGTCCTGCAAAGCCATTGGAAATATATTTCCCGAGGTCTAAATTGCCTCCTGGACGTTTAAGACCCCTTCAGTGGCTTGAACGATCTGACCGATTTTTGATCCTAGATTTGTCTCAAAAACACGGGGCCATATTCAAGGGCATAGAGGGAAAGGTGCATATAATTTTCATCGTCGGACTTTCTGAGTGTAGTGAATTCATTAAACAGTTTAGAACCCAGCTGCGTTTAGAGACGGTAGACCTAGCCCATTTTTTCCCAAATGGTTTTCTGAGGCAAATGGAGGGGAATGCGCACAAAAACTATCGAAGCGCTCTAATGAAGGGAATTTCACCCGCTATAATGGATGAAAATGCTCAAATCCATGAAGCTGTGGTCAAAAATGCATTACACGAGTTTTCGATCAATAAACTAAAATCGAGCGAGTCCGCTGAAGCCTACAAGCAGTCTTTAATCACGATCTCGACGAGTCTATTGATTCAGATATTTTTTGGAATAGATCCCGACACTCCCAAGCATATGTATTTGTTATCTCGATACAGAAATTTGGGGGATTCTGATTATGCCTGGAAGCAGGGAGAGGGTCAAAAGCGTGTCTACCTGGATATCCGAGGGTTCCTACTCGAACGACTAGAGCGAAAAGAGCTTTCCAGTTCTACGAGCATTCTAAGCCTAATGGCTGCTTCCGGAGAAATTGATGAAACGAGTCTAGGCAATCTAATCTACATGGTGGAGATGGGGCGCTATGATATGGGGGGATTGTTTCGCTGGTTGACAAAAAATGCCACGGAGAACCCGCATATCTTAACGGCTATCGCAGAGGAGCATGCCAACTTATCTTTAGATGAGGATTCACTCCTAAAGGCGTTTGTCTTGGAAACCCTTCGAATGGAGCAGATTGAACGCTTGATGAGGATTACCGATACCGATCTGCATTTTGGTGGTTTCATTATTCCAAAGAATTCACTGATCCGGTTATGTATCTGGGAGTCGCACAAAAATCCGGACAACTTTCCAGAACCCTTCCAGTTTAAGCCCGAGCGATTCTTGGAAAATAATTTCAGCCAGAAAGAGTATGCTCCATTTGGTATGGGACATCACCGTTGTCCTCTCGCGCAAACCTCGATAAGAATGTGCATGATCGTCGTTAAGGTTTTAGCCCAACACTACCGAATTAAACCCTATAATGTAGGCCCTGCCCACAGAGGACCCAACCATTGGGAGCCAGCCAAAGACTTCACCGTTCGACTAGTTCCGAAATAAAGGCGGCACAAAGTTTGTGGCAAGAAAAGTGGGGTATGATCCGAGGACATCGGGAACAGATCTTCTAAGGACATCGGGAACACTTCAAAATGGCATGTATGCCATGGAAGAAGACCGAACCGATGACCTCGGATCATACCTGTCCTCGGATCATACCGTTGCCGATCACCGTGTGATCAACTTTTTCCTTGTCATGTTACTAAAGGTGTTATACCAAGAGTAAAATACAAAAGAATGAATCCATTCGTATACACCAACTTTGTGAAAGGAAGGGACTTCTGCCCCCGGCCAGAGGCTAAGAAGCTAAAGGGCCGGCTGGAGAGTGGTCACTCGGTCGCTTTGATCGGTCCACGGCGGACTGGGAAAACCTCGCTGATCTATGAGGGCGCGCGCCTCGCGAAGAAGAAGGTCTCCTATGTCGATTTCCTCAGCGTAACGGATGAGCGCGACATTGCGCAGCGCCTCCTTCGCGGACTCGATGGCATTCAGTCGCTGAAGCGTTCTGCGATCGAATATCTAAGCCACATTGGCATCAGCTTTTCGGTCGATCCGCTCACAGGAAACACCGCCTTCTCCCTCTCGGGACGCAGTGCGGATGACCCGGATACGATCGATCGCATTCTGAGATCGCTTGTGACGCTCCTTGAAACTCACCCTAAAACAGTGCTCGCGCTGGACGAATTTCAGGCGATCAAGGTACTCCCCAACGGCAAGGCGCTCCTCGCCCTCTTCCGGAGTCATCTTCAGTTCGTGCAGCAGTCGGTGGTCTATTCTGGGAGCATTCGTCACGAGCTAGAATGGGTCTTCAACGATTACGACTCTCCTTACTATAAGTCTGTCGCGATCCTCGATGTCCTTCCAATCGATCGCACACACTTTGAACCCTTCCTCGCCCGCCGCTTCAAAAAGACGGGACGCGTTCTTGTCCCTGAAGTCTGGAATTACATCTGGGATGTAACCGAGGGGTTCCCGGGTGATGTTCAGCACCTTTGCTCTGCAATCCACGACCTCAGCGAGGCAGGGAAGATAGATATCAAAATAGCACGCGCCGGGCTAGAAACCGTTCTCAAAGAGCGCAGTTCCGGACACTCCAGTCGCTTCGAACTTCTCCCTTCAGTTCAGCGCAAAGTGATCATCGCCATAGCCAACCAAGGCGGGCGTGAAATCAACTCCGGCGATTGGATCAAGAAGGCAGGATTGAGTAATGCCTCAAGTATCCTGAAAGCGGCCAATGGCCTCGTTGAGAAAAACTTTCTTTGGAAAGAGGATGGTGAATACAGGTTCTTCGATCCGTTCTTAAAAGCGTGGCTGCAGATTCAGTTCCTTCGTTAACGCAAAGGTAGGGACGGCTGCCTCAGCCGTCCGCAGTGTTAAAAGGCGTATCCACTTCGGCCCCCCGGGGACAGGCGGCCCTACCTTAACTGCAAGCACTACCCGACCGTAAAGGTAGGGACGGCTGTCTCAGCCGTCAGCAGTGCCTCGAAAAGAATCCCGGCTGGGTGTTGGGCCGTGCGTCCTGTTCCATCGTGAATCTGGTGACGGCAGGAGGTGCCGGGGGCGGCGATCAGGACGTCGTCAGGTTGTTCCCTGACAGAGGGAAAGAGAACGAGTTCTCCGATCTGCATCGAAAGTTCGTAGTGTTCTTTCTCATACCCGAAAGAACCCGCCATGCCGCAGCAACCTGAAGGGATCATGTGAACCTTGTAGCCTTGAGGAATCTGAAGGGCGCGCACGGTTGGAACGACGGATGCGAGGGCTTTCTGGAAGCAATGACCGTGGAGTTTGATCAACTGCTCCTTCGCGACAAACTGACTCGACTGGATACGGCCTGCCTCGTGTTCACGGACAATGAATTCATCGAACATCAGACAGTGCTTCGCGAGCGCCCTCGCCTCTTCTTTGAGCGGTCCCTCGGCGAGATCGATGTATTCATCGCGAAAGCTCAAAATGGCCGCCGGCTCGATGCCGATGAGCGGCGTGTCCTCAGAAATGAGGTCGGCCAATTTTCGAACATTCTCATTCGCGATCTCCTTCGCGTTGCGCACGAGGCCCTTGGAGAGCCAGGTGCGTGCGCTTTCGAGGTGATCGGGTATAACGACCTCGTAGCCGAGGCGTTCGAGTAGGCGCACGGTCTTTTGCCCAAGGGGCACATCATTAAAATCGGTGAACTCATCGCAGAAGAGATAGACCTTCCGTGGGGCCTTCGTCGCTGGTTGTCCTTTCCACCACTTCTTCAGAGTCGTCGCATGCAGCTGCGGAATCGTCCGATCAGGATGAAACCCGACGACTCGATTGAGTAAGCGCCGCGACCACTGGGTGCCAAACAAAGCATTCCAAATCCAAGGTACCACCGAAGCGACTCGACTCATGCGGGTGAAGTTTGTGATCAGCCGTGTCCGCAGTGGCACTCCATGGGCATCCGTGTAGTGCTGCTGAAACTCGGCCTTAAGCTTGGCCATATCGACATTCGATGGGCACTCAGATTTGCAGCCCTTACAGGAGAGGCAGAGATCAAGCACCTCATTGACCTCGTCACTATCGAACGGATTCTTGGGATCTTTCGGATGCGTCAGCGCATCTCGCAAGATGTTGGCGCGAGCACGCGTCGTCTCTTTTTCATTACGCGTCGCCATGTAGCTCGGGCACATCGTTCCGCCCGCCAAAAATCCCTTTCGGCAGTCGCCCGATCCATTGCAGTTTTCCGCCGCACGCAAAACGCCCTGAGTTTCGGAGAAATCAAATACCGTCTCAATTTCGCGCGGCGGGCTCTGCGGCCCATGGCGCAAAGCGGTATCCATCGGCGGGGTGTCGATGATCTTGCCCGGATTAAAAATCTCATGGGAATCAAAGGCCTCCTTCATCCGCCGCATCATCGCGTAGCACTCCTCGCCGACCATGAAGGGAATGAACTCGCCGCGCAGGCGACCGTCGCCGTGCTCACCGCTCAAGGAGCCTCGGTACTTCTTCACGAGCGCAGCAACATCCTCGGCCACCCCCCGAAAAGTTTTCAAACCCGCCTCGGTTTTGAGATCAAAGAATGGACGGGTGTGCAACTCCCCCGAACCGGCGTGGGCGTAATAGACACACTCTTTGCCATGCTTGTTTTTGAGCATCGCATCGAACTCCGCAATGTAGTCGGCCAGCTCAGTAACATCGACAGCGGTATCCTCGCAGACTTCGCGTGGTTTAGTGTCGCCTGGGACATTACTGACAAGCCCCTGCCCTGCGCGTCGCAGCTCCCAAACCTTCGCCTCATCGGCGCCTTTAAGGACGGGGAAAGCGCATCCCAAACCCGTCGCCCTAATGTCTGCTTCGACCGCCGCAATGACACGATCGACCTCAGCGGCTTCATCCCGACGAATATCGACAACGAGAATCGCCCCTGGATCGCCTTGGACAAAGAAACGGTTTTTCTCCTGTTCACGATTACGCTTCGTTGCCTCGAGGATGAAACGGTCGAGCAACTCCACCCCAAAGGGTTGATGATTGAGCGTAGGCAAGACAGAGCGCAGAGCCTCATCGACGCTCTCGAAGTGAATACATAATAAGGCGCTGTGTTTCGGCGGCAAGGGGCTGCAATTGAGCTCAAACTCCGTCCCGAAAAACAAGGTCCCTTCCGAACCCGCAATCAACTTACAAAGATTAAACGGCTTCTCTGATGACGGATCAAAAACAGAAGCGTCCATCAACAGATCGAGGGCGTAGCCGGTATTTCGGCGCGGGATGCTCGCCTTGGGAAAGTTCTCAGAAATCAGTTCTCGATTCACCGCATCTCCGAGCAGATCACGGCATTCGCGATAAATCGAAGCCTCCAACGAATCGCCCACGCACTTCTGTGCAAAAGCTTCGGGAGTGAGTGCTTCGAACGTCACCTCAGATCCGTCGCTCAAGAATCCACGACACGAAATCAGATGCTCGCGGGTAGAACCGTAAACGAGCGAGTTGGATCCACAGGAGTTGTTACCCACCATCCCACCGATCATGGCGCGGTTCGCGGTCGAGGTTTCTGGTCCAAAGAGGAGACCCTGTGGAAGCAAGGCATGATTGAGCTCGTTGCGCACCACCCCGGGTTCGACCCGCACCCGCCGATGCTCGAGATCGATCGCGAGGATACGGTTCAAGTGTCGCCCCGCATCCACTACGATACCGCCCCCTACTACCTGCCCTGCCAAGGAGGTGCCCGCCGTTCTAGGAATCAAACTCTGCCCGACTTCCTTGGCGTAGTGAATCAGCTCACAGATATGCTCCGCCTTCTCTGGAAAAGCGACCGCCGCCGGCAATTCCTGATACTCCGAAGCATCCGTCGCATATAACTTGCGCAGGGTCGGACCCGTTTCGAAAGCGAAGGAAAAGTCTGTTGGAGTCTGAACCATACTACCCTGATAGCATCAACGCAGTATCGATCTGATGCCAGCCTTACACATCTACGACTGGTAGATAGCGCTTCCCCCAGGCAAACAGAACCAAACCTTAGAGCCGGCAGGTCTTAATCTCGTGGGCGATAATGCCCTTGGCACCGAGTGAACTGAGCTGGTCGATGATCTTGTTCAGACCTCGGCTCTTCACCATCGCCGCAATCGCGACCCATTCTGGGTCCGAAACAGGCGACACCGTCGGGCTCTTCACCCCAGGGGTGATCGCGCAAGCGGCATCCTTTTGCGTAACCGGCACGACATACTCGAGTAGAACATAATTCTTCGCGACAAGGATTCCCTCCAAGCGCTCTTTCAAGGACGCAAGCTCAGGAGCCTCTTTCGCACCCTTCCGTGAAATCAGAATCGCCTCGGAGCGCATGACAGGCTCGCCGACAATCTTAAGTCCGGCTTCATAGAGGGTCCGACCGCTTTCGACGACGTCTGCGATGACATCGGCAACGCCGAGTTGGATCGAAATCTCAACCGCACCATCGAGGCGCACGACCTCGGCCTTGACGCCCCGCGCAGCCAAATCTTGGCGGACGATATTGGGGTAGCTCGTGGCGATGCGTTTGCCGCCGAAATCTTCCGGCAGCCAATCATGCTCTGCTGGCACAGCGTAGCAAAAACGACTTCCACCAAACCCGAGCGCGAGCGTTTCCTCGACATCAGAATTGCTGTCTGCGGCAAGATCACGACCGGTGACTCCAGCATCGACGATCCCTTTGCTTACATAGATCGCGATATCGCGGGGGCGTAGAAAAATGAATTCGACCTCATGGTCGCTGTCGCGCACGACGAGCTCCCGGCTATAGCGTTTGCAGCGATAGCCAGCGTTTGTAAGCAGTTGAACAGCCTTCTCTGAGAGGGCACCTTTGTTGGGAACCGCGAGTTGAAACATAGTGGCAGAAGTGGTTTTGGGTTCGCTCAAGGGCAAGTCAAAAGCTCGAGAGCAGAGCGGCGCGACTAGAGGTGCTTATAGACGTCTTCGAGACTGATATCCTTCGCGAGCATCATCACTTGGAGGTGATAGATGAGCTGAGAGATCTCCTCAGCGCAGGCTTCCTTGCTCTCAAAACGGGCCGCCATCCAGACTTCACCCGCCTCCTCATTGATCTTTTTACCGATGAAGTGAGGGCCTTTTTCTAGAGCTTTTACGGTACCCGATGCCGGATCACCGCTGGCGGCCTTTGCGCCCAATTCCTCCCAAAGGGACTCGAAAGTTTTCATATTGCGCTAGAAGTTGAGCCAATCACTACAGGCGCGAAAGCATAATCTTTCGGTGATCAGGGCGTTCTTGGCATCCCTATGCCATCTCGGGCTCTAATCGCGTTTTTTTTTTACATCCTACGATTGCCAGCACACCTCAGAATTCGTATGAATTTAGCCTTCTTAGTAAAAAAACACACCTTTGACGCAATCTGTAAAAAACCGTGCCGATATAATGATGCACGTAGAGTTGGTCCCAGAATGGAGCCAAACACCATAAAGAACTTATATTAACCCCAGGAGCCAACAATGGCACAGCCTAAACCGCTAATACTTGTAGTCGAAGATGACAAACAGATCGCCCAAATGGTGGGCGAACAACTCGAATTTGCCGGAATGCAGACTCAGGTTTGCCACCGCGTTGCCAACGCTTTGCGCTTTCTCGAGACGAATTTCGCCAATCTCATCCTTTTAGATGTGAATCTCCCCGATCAGACTGGCTTTGCCATGGTCGAAGAGATGCGAAAGCGAAACATCCACGCACCAGTCATCTTTTTAACTGCTGACAACAGCGAGATCTATAAGGTCAAGGGCCTAGAAATGGGCGTAGATGACTACATCACCAAGCCTTTCAGCTTCCCTGAGCTCATCGCACGCATCCATGCAGTCCTGCGCCGCGCCGAGACCGCCCACGACAACCACGTCACGCAAAATGCATCGGTCTCAGCCGAACCTTTTGACTTCTGTGGAGCTCTGGTGCGCCCCGAGCAGCTCATTATTGAATTTCCAAACGGTGAGACGCAGAAGATCGGAAAGAAGGAATTGGGCATTCTCGCCTACCTCTCTTCTAACACCAACACGGTCATCACGCGTCGTAGTCTCATCCACTCAGTGTGGGGCATCCACGCCGATATTCGCAGCCGCAGTCTCGACCAATACATCGTCAAGATCCGTGGAGCCTACGTTAAGAACGGACTGAACCTTGATCAATTCAAGACAATCCACGGCGTCGGCTACACTTACAGCGTTGAAGTCGCGGCACCCGCCGGTTGATCGATCCTCCTTAGGATAAGTTCTTTTAAGAGAAACCGCCGCGACGAAAGTCCGGCGGTTTTTTCGTGCCCAAGCGGCAACTACTCGCGTCCGAGGCGTTTTCGGGCGCTCTGTGCGGAGGCAGTCATTTCCATTTCTTCGAGGAGCCCGATGGCGCGATCTTCGTCGATCGGAATAGGTGCATCCAAGGGCGAGCAGTCGTAGCCAGTTTCGAGGAGCGTCATCTTGAGATTGCGGCGGATGTCGTCCTGCTGGGCGTGCACCATACGTTGAAAACGCTTCGGCATGATCTCGCCACAGTTTTCGATAACCCCCTCAATCGAACGGTATTGCCGCAGCCACTTGACCGCTGTCTTCGGTCCAACCCCTTTGACACCGGGAATATTATCCGAGGTGTCGCCGATGAGCGCGAGGTAGTCGGGAATGAGTTTTGGCGGAATACCAAATTTGTCCTCCACCCCACCGCTATCGAGGCGACGCCATCCGAGGCGAGGATTGGCCGTGGGAGGCGGCAAAAGTTGCGAGACTTGCGGGCCGACGAGCTGAGCGAGGTCTTTGTCTGCACTCACGATAATCGCTTCGTCACCGCGCTCGGCGATGCGTTTGGCGTAAGCCCCGATCAGATCATCTGCCTCGACCCCGTCTTGCTCGATGCCCCCGTAGCCCATCGCACGCGTCCATTCTTTGACGACGGGGATCTGCTTCACGAGATCTTCCGGCGTATCGCCGCGGTTAGCTTTGTAGTCTGGATGGAGATCGAGCTGCCGCTTCGGTGCTCCCAGATCGAAGAAGACGATGATGCGATCTGGCTCCACACGGTCGGCCACCCACCATAAGGAACGCACCCAGCCATGGAGCGCCCCCGTCGGAAAGCCATCTTTGCGGGTAAGCTCAGGCATCCCGTAGTATGCGCGAAAAACAAGGTTGAAACCATCGATGAGAGCAATCTTCACAATGACGAAACCTGACAGCACACTACTTCGCTGACTAGTCAGAATTCGGGAATGAGAGAATAATAATGCATTGCAATGTCCCCATGCACTTCCGATTGCATTTTCAGTATCAGGCGATTGCCTCAACTGTATGTCTTGGGAACGTTTCAAACAACATTACTGCGCGCCAACAGGGGTAGATCTCACGCTCGATATCAGTCGGATGCAATTTGCCGACGGTTTTCTGACCGAAATGGAGCCTCGTCTCCAGAAGGCCTACAGCGCCATGCAGGCGCTCGAAAAAGGTGCCATCGCCAATCCCGACGAAGGCCGCATGGTCGGTCACTACTGGTTGCGCGCCGCTGAATTGGCGCCGACCAATGAGCTCACGGTAGCGATTAACGGCGCTGTCGAAGATATCAAAACCTTCGCCGCCGATGTGCACGCGGGAAAGATCACTGGCGAAGGTGGTGCTTTCGAACACCTCCTCATCATCGGCATCGGTGGCAGCGCACTCGGCCCGCAGTTCGTCGCTGAAGCGCTCGGCCAGCCCGGTGAAGACCGCCTCCTAGTTCACTTTTTCGACAACACCGATCCAGACGGACTCGACAAGACGCTCGCCGACCTGCGCGGGAAATTGAGCAAGACGATCGCCATCGTCATCTCGAAGAGTGGCGGCACACCTGAGACCCGCAACGGGATGCTCGAAGCAGCCCAGGCATACCTTTCCGAAGGCCTCGACTTTGCCAAGCACGCCGTCGCCGTGACAGGCGAAGGCTCGAAGCTCGACCAAGTCGCGGTTGCTGATGGCTGGATCACTCGCTTCCCAATGTGGGACTGGGTCGGTGGTCGCACGAGTGAGATCGCAACCGTCGGTCTCCTCCCTGCCGCTCTTCAAGGACTCGATATTTCAGGTATTCTCGAAGGCGCTGCCAAGATGGATGCCTGCACCCGCAGCACGACAACGGCTGAAAACCCAGCCGCCCTCCTCGCCGCGATGTGGTATCATGCGACCAACGGCAAAGGCGAAAAAGACATGGTCGTCCTCCCCTACAAGGACCGCCTCGCCCTCTTCTCAAAGTATCTCCAGCAGCTCATCATGGAGAGCCTAGGAAAAGAGAAAGATCTCGACGGCAACGTCGTCCTTCAAGGCATCGCGGTCTATGGCAACAAAGGCTCAACTGACCAACACGCTTACGTGCAGCAACTGCGCGAAGGAGTGAACAACTTCTTTGCGACCTTTATCGAAGTGACCCGCGATCGCGAAGGCGCTTCGATCGAAGTCGAAGAGAACACTACGAGTGGTGATTTCCTCAACGCCTTCTTCCTCGGCACGCGCGCTGCGCTCGCTGAAACCGGCCGTGAGTCGATCACGATAACTGTGCCGGAGGTGTCCTCCTCCGTCGTCGGGCAACTCATCGCCCTCTACGAACGCGCGGTCGGACTCTACGCCTCTCTTGTAAACATCAACGCCTACCACCAACCGGGTGTTGAAGCGGGCAAAAAAGCTGCCACGACCTTCCTCGGCATGAAGCAGGGCGTTGTTCAAGTCCTCGCCTCAGGCGAAGCGCTGACCGTCGACGAGATCACCGCCAAGCTCACCGATGGCGATGCCGAAACCGTCTTTAAACTCCTCGAGCACCTCGTCGCGAACCCAAGCAAAGGCGTAACCAAAACCGCCGGTAGCGACCCCTTCAGCGCGACCTATAAGTTCGTCGCCCAAGGATAAGAGCCGACAATGTATCCAGTTTAATCCTACAAAAGCGCTTCCTTTCGAGGGGGCGCTTTTTTTGAATCCAGACGAAAACAAATAGGTCGTTGATGTTTTTGTCGGTATATCGCTCAGAGCCTTGCTTAACTGTAATTGAGCGTGATACTAAAAAACCGTTATGGATAGCAGACTGTTATTAGGGTTTAGGATCTTGAGGATTCTTTTAGGTGTCACATCCGCTAACTGCCTAATTGGCGCTCAAAACGATCCAACCAGCATTGTGATCAACAATTCAGAATTCGGCTCGATCAGCCGAACCAGTGCTGTGGTTAACGAAAGCTCCTCAAGCATTGACTTCGAATTCACCGCTCTTCTTGGAGCTGGCTTCCATCAAGGTGAATCCTACGGACAACTGCGTTCCTATATGGAAAAGGCGCAGGACGAAAGCGCTCCTTTCGTTGCTTTACGTGCTCGCTAGGATTCAATCGCTGATCTTCTTCCTTGTCAGAAACGATCTCCCATTTCTACCTCCTAAGCATGCAACGCACATTCAAACTTTTCCTCCTCCTTGGATTCGCCCTCGGTCTACTCGCTCTAAGCGGTTGCCGTGCTATCATCGGCGACGAGAACGACTCACAGGTACCTCAATCTGAGCCTGCAAGCTGGGAAGGCCAAGTGCCTGGCATGCCTACGCGCTAGGCTTCTTCGGAAGGACCGCCGAGGTTCGCCACTTGATAGGTGGGATCGTCGGGGAGAATCACGATGTCGACCATGCTGCCTGCCTTGCGGAGCAGCACGCGGCAATTGGCGCTAATGTGCTGGAGATGCAGCGTCTTCTTTTCAGCACGGTAGCGCACTGCCAGCTTTTGAATCGCTTCCAGTCCGGAGTGATCCCACACGCGTGAATCTTTGAAATCGATGATAACATCATCCGGATCGGTCGCCGGCGAAAACTCGTGTGTAAAGTCCGTCGTCGAACCAAAGAAGAGCGGGCCATGGAGGTAATAGACCTTAACCCCATCTGGGCGTGTTTCACTGTCCCGGTGGATGTGCTTGGCTGACTGCCATGCAAATACGAGGGCCGAAATGACCACACCAGAGATCACCGCCAGGGCGAGATTGTGGGTGATCACGGTGACGGCCGAAACGAAGACGATGACGAAAGCGTCCGCCAGTGGGATTTTTCCAAGGATGCGCAGGCTCGACCACTCAAAGGTGCCGATCACGACCATGAACATAACTCCAGTCAGAGCCGCGAGGGGAATGCTCTCGATGAGATCGCTCGCATAAAGGATGAAGCAAACAAGGAAGACAGCTGCCGCGATACCGGAGAGTCGTCCACGTCCACCGGAGCGAACATTGATGATGCTCTGCCCGATCATCGCACAACCACCCATACCCCCGAAAAAGCCATTCACGATGTTGGCGAGACCTTGCCCGACACACTCGCGGTTACTCTTGCCGCGCGTCTCCGTAAGCTCGTCGATGAGGGTCAGCGTCATGAGAGATTCGATCAGTCCGACGGCCGCGAGAGTTATGGCAAAAGGCGCCACAAAGATGACCGTATCCAGCGTCAACGGAACCCGAGGAATCCCAAAAGAAGGGAGCGCGCCTTTGATCGAAGACATGTCACCCACGCTGAGCGTGTTCACATTTCCGAAGATCACGATACCGCTGACGACCACGATAGCGACGAGCGACGATGGCACCTGTGTCGTGAGGCGGGGTAAATATTGAATGATGAACATCGTGAGCAGAACGAGGCCACCCATCATGAAGAGCGAACTCCCAGAGAGCCATGCCGAGTCAGCCACAATCGGGTTTGTCGTAAACATCGGGAACTGCGCCTCGAAGATCACGATCGCGAGACCATTCACAAAACCGAACATCACCGGTTGGGGAATCAAGCGGACAAAGCGTCCCAGCCTCAATGTGCCAAAGGAGATCTGAATCACACCCATCAATAGAAGAGTTACAAAGAGATACTGCAGGCCCATCCCTTCGCCGAGTCCCATCGCTACACCGCGCTCCTCACCGAGTAAAACGAGACTGACCATGATCACCGCAAGGGCACCTGTTGCACCCGAGATCATGCCCGGACGACCACCCGCGATCGCTGTGATCAAGCAGACCATGAAAGCACCATAGAGCCCGACCAACGGTGGCACGCCAGCGATGATGGCGAAAGCAACCGCTTCCGGCACGAGAGCCAGTGCGACGGTTAACCCTGAGAGAACATCGTCCTTCGCTTGGATGCGGTTTCCGAATTTACGGTAAATGAGCTTAAACATAATCTTATATAAAGTGTCTTCGTGGTGCTTTGAGGGCGCCCGATGCCGAGACCGGCAAAAGGCGCGCTATTGCGGCCCCGAAGCGAAAATAAGCAAGGGTAATATCCCAGCGACCGTTGCTAAGAGAGGCCCTAAGCCTCCGGGATTTGAAACTCAGTCAACAGCGCCTGAAAGGGCGGGAAAGGTTGAAGTCCATTCAAGTCCGGGTCGCGGAGCATCCAGGAAAAATCGTCATAGCCGTTCTCGATCGCTTCACGCAGTCGCGCGACGGCCTCCGCCTTGCGTTCCTTGAGGGCGAGGCTACAGGCAAGATTGTAAAGCGCGGTCGCATTGTCCGGCTGGAGGACGACAAGCTTTTGATCGAGCGCGAGGCCATCATCGATGCGCCCTACCCGCGTGTAGTATCCAGCGAGCATCTCGAGGACGTCTAGATGTTCGCCTGGCTCACGGAGGATGCACTCGAGAAATTCTATCTCGAAGGTAAGATCCTTCCCCTCGGCGTCGCGGATCATGATACCTCCTCAAAGTCCTCCGGAGTGATCGGACGCGCATGCACCTGCAAACGTTGCGAGACGGCAACGAGGCCGACTTTGCCCGCAACGGACTTCGCATACCACTCAAGAAACGGTGCATCGATGTCGTAAATCTTGTCGTTCACGATATCGACCACCTGAGCCTTCTCGACCTGACGTCCGCGGCTCGCGAGGTAAAATTTGTAGTCCTTGCCGACGTCGATTTCCCGCACGAGGCCACTTTCAGTCAAAATCGGCAACGAACGGTAGACCGTCGCCCGCGAGACTGAACGATCGATTTTCCACGCACAATCAAGCAGCTCTTCGGCGGTGAAATGGTCTGTCAGACTATAAGCCGCCTCAAAGATCGCCAGCCGCTGATTCGTGATACGGAGGCCCTTCTTCCTTAAGAACTCTCGAAAAGTTTCGAGAGGCCCCTCTAGATCGGACGTTGACGGTTGAATCGGCTCAGACATTCAATAAAAGCTTATTGAGACAGGTGTTACAAAAACAGCCCACCTAGCCCCTGCAAGAACTTTGTCGAATGCCCAGCCGCTCTAGGGCACCTCTGCAATCCTACTATGACCGAGACGAGTGCAATTTTAGTTTTGAGCAAGGCGACACTAGGCGCACGGGAGGCTTCCAAAGGTGCCCTCTAAACGATTTATCTCCGTACGCCCGCTCAACGGGCTGAGCCGCTCCCTCGACTATGCCTTTCCCGAGTCGCAGGAAAAAGACCTCCCTGAGGTCGGATCGCTCGTGCGCATCCCTCTCGGGCGGCGCACTGAACTCGGTATCGTGATCGCCCTTGATGTTGTGCCCGAGCTGCCGCCTGCGCGGATTAAGTTCATTCACACCCTCGAGCAGCCCTTCCCTGTTCTTACCGATGAGCTCATTCGCCTCGCTGACTGGATGGAGCGCTACTACGCCTCGGAACTCGCAAGCATTTTTGAGGTCATGATCCCGGCCGCAGTGCGCAAAGGTATGCGCCTGCAACAGAGGCGCGCCCTATCCCTCGTCCGAACAGCGACCGCTGAAGAACTCGCCGCACTCGAAAAGAAGGCTCCGAAACAGGCGAAGCTCTATGCCTTCATCCAAAGTCAGGCGCACCTCAAAATCATCCCCCGGCAAAAGGCGCTCACTCGTCTCCAGATTTCTCCTACAAGCGCCGATGCCCTCGTGAGCAAGGGACTGCTCAAGGACGTCATGCTTTCCGAACGGCGAGAGGCTTATGAAGACGCCCTCGCTGAGAGTGAGAAGGTCCCAACCAAAGCCTTTGAACTGAACGATGAGCAGAAAACGGCTTCTGAAGCTCTCCGACAAGCCATCCGCACAAAGACCTTTAGCCGCATTCTCCTTCACGGCGTGACCGGCTCGGGAAAAACCGAAGTCTACCTTCAAGCCATTCGCGAAGCCCTCAATCAAGGCGGCAGCGCTCTCTTCCTCGTCCCCGAGGTCGCATTGACGCCGCAGACTGTCAGCCGACTCCGTGAGCGCTTCGAGAAGGCCAGCGGCGAGCATGCCGTCGTCTGGCACAGCCATCTCAGCGATGGGGAACGCTACGACGCCTGGCACGCCATCTCTACTGGCGAAGCCAAGATCGTCGTCGGCGCGCGCTCAGCCGTCTTTGCCCCCCTGAGGAACCTTCGCCTCGTTGTCGTTGATGAAGAACACGAGCCCGCTTTCAAGCAGGAGGAGACGCCGCGCTACCACGGCCGCGACGTCGCGGTTTACCGCGCCCGCCTCAACAACGCGGTCTGCGTTCTAGGCTCCGCCACCCCTGCCCTCGAAAGCTTGCACAACGCCCGTGAAGGCAAATACGAGCTCCTTCGCCTCACTAAACGCGTCGATAAAGCGCAGCTCCCGACGATCCACGTCGTCGATATGAAGCAGGAGTGGGCGAAGGAACGACGCCTCGTCGAGTTCTCTGCCCTCCTCAAAGAGAAAATGTATCAGCGCTTTGAGAACGGAGAACAAACCATCCTCTTTCTCAATCGCCGTGGCTATGACTCATCGCTGCGTTGTCCCGATTGTGGATACGTTGCCGAGTGTGACCACTGCGATGTCACCCTCACTCACCACCGAGCCGACGGCGACCTGCGCTGCCACCTCTGTGGATTTGAAACCGAGGTTCCTCGCCAGTGTCCAAAGTGTAAGTCACCGAAAATACTCTACCGTGGACATGGCACGCAGAAGATCGAAGACATCGCCGCCAAAATTCTTCCGAAAGCACGTATTGTCAGAATGGATACGGATACGATGCGAAAGAAAAACCTCTTCCGCGAGGTCCTTGCCGATTTCAGACGCGGGAAGATCGACGTTCTCGTCGGCACCCAAATGATCGCCAAAGGCCTCGATTTCCCCAATGTCACCCTTGTCGGCCTGATCGACGCCGATATCTCTCTCCACCTTCCGGACTTTCGTGCCGCCGAGCGCACCTTCCAGCTTCTCGTCCAAGTTTCAGGCCGGGCGGGCCGGGGTGACCGCGCCGGTGAAGTCGTCGTGCAGACTGCGATGCCGCACAACGAGGCGATCCAGTTTGCCCGCCAACAGGACTTCGATGGCTTTGCTCTTGAAGAACTCGAGCAGCGCAAGGAGTTCAACTACCCGCCCTATCGCCATCTCCTCCACCACATCATTCGCGGTCGCAACCGCGAGAAGGTCGCTTTTTTCTCTGAGCAGTGGGCGAAACACCTCGAAGAACACCTCCTCAACGATTTCCCCGGCCTTGAAATCCGAGGACCTGCCCCCTGCCCGATCGAACGGATCCAGGACAACTATCGCTTCCAAATCTGGTATTTCACAACCAACGTCACCGCTCTCGTTGGCCGCCTGCAAAAACTCCGCAAAGAATTCCCATGGGACAAAGAACTCGTCGAAGTCCTCGACGTCGATGCAGTGGGGCTGGTGTAGAAATAATCCATGACACGCTCACTCACATACCGCCCAGAGATTGATGGTTTACGCTGTCTTGCCGTGCTGCCGGTGATTCTTTTCCACCTCAGTGATAAGGTAATGGCGAATGGCTATCTCGGGGTGGATGTCTTTTTTGTCATCTCGGGGTTTTTGATTACGTGTATTCTCCTGCGCGAAGCGGAGGAAGGCTCCCTCTCCCTGCTCAAGTTTTGGAAGCGGCGCATTCACCGTATCCTACCCCTCGCGGCTTTCGTCATCCTCGTGACGTCACTGGTGCATGCCGCGCTCTTCTATCACCCTGATCTAAAAATGCTCAGTGGTGATAAATGGGCGGCCCTGCTCTCCTACATGAACATACACCTCTGGCTCGATGTCGTGAGCTATTGGGACCGTCTCTTCGAGCACTCGGCCTATCTGCACTACTGGTCGCTTGCGGTCGAGGAGCAGTATTACCTCCTCTACCCGTTCTTTTTCCTCTTTATCCACAAGATCCGGGCGTTTCCAGTCATTCTAGCGCTGAGCCTCGGGAGCTTAGTGCTCTATCTTCTGACCTTTAATTCTCATTCGAGCGCGAGCTTTTACCTCTTACCATGGCGCGCCTGGGAGCTAGGCTTCGGTTGCCTGCTAGCCCTCTATGACGCAAAGAGACGTCTTTCTCCGTCGGCGTGGGCAACCTTGTTCGGACTCGGCTTGATCGCTTTCGCATACTGGCTGCCGAAATCTGTATCCGATCTTGGACTACAGAACCTCCTCGCCGTTCTTGGATCTTTGCTCGCGATTGCAGGCGGATCAAACCGCATCTCAAACTGGACACTCAAGAACCCGCTCGTCACCTACCTCGGCCGGATCTCCTATTCGCTCTACCTCTGGCATTGGCCGGTCATTGTCACCCTTACCTTTCTAGCAGACCAGCATGGCATCGCGACCGGTATCGGTTGGGTGCTAGGCGCGTCACTCCTACTCAGCATCGCTTCCTACCATCTGATCGAGACCCCATGGCGACGAAAGAAGAATGGAACCACCTTCATCCTCGGGTTTGTCGCTTTCGTCGGGCTCTATATGATCGCAGAGCAGCGCTTCATCTTAAAAGGCAACTACGCAGAGGAGCATTTCGATCAGTCTACTTGGCATGGCCTCTACTACGACCTGCGCCCGATCCCTGACATCACCCGTGATTTAGAACCCCTCCTCTACAATCTCGACACACCTGCAAAGGAAGCGCCCCTCGACGCCTATCGCGAAGGCGGGATCCTCCGCACCTACGACAGCGCACCCACACGGGTTGTCCTTCTCGGTGACTCCCACGGCGTGATGTGGGCGAAGGCGATCGACGATGTGACGAAGGCACTTGAGATCTCAACCTCCCTTTGGGCGATGAATGGCCAAAATCCTTTCATTCAATTTCCGATCACCGAAGACCAGAGCGCCGAGTACATGTCCGGTGCAGAAAAAGCTGCCTACGACCAAAGCCGTCTCGATAAAATCAAGGAATGGAATCCCGACATCGTGATCCTCGCTGCCCGTTGGCAACACACCACTCGCGAAGAAGCGAAGCCGCTCCTCGATTGGCTTTCGGACAACGTTAAGGAAGTCCTCCTCGTCGAGTCCCCGCCCCCGCTGCTCAAAATTGGCGACCGTAACTTTGCGAACTATGCTGCCTTCATCGGCCATAAGCCTACTGACAACGAAGAACTCATCTGGGCCACCTTCGGCCTCAACGATCTTCGCCGAACTCGCTGGAAACTCTTTAATTTCGCGGACAACTACGTGAACGTCTCCGTCCTCCCAACCGCTGATCTTTATCTCACCCCCGAGGGCATCCTCGCGGCTGCTGATCGCACTGTCTACTACCTCGACGATGACCACCTCACCGATACGGGTGTCATACAAGCGAACGAGCGCTTTCAGCTAGCAATCGAGGCACTTCTCAAAGGTGAAAGAAATGCCTACCCCATCATAAGCGATAAAGGTGACTCCAGCCGCAGAACCCGTGCGATTGTCGCTTTCCCTGAAATCGCACCGGGGACTTAGAGCTCAACAATCCTTTGCTTTTGCCAGATATGTTTCCTAGAAAGCTTTATGAAATATCGCTCGGCAACGAAGTTACTTCTCAGTCTATCTTTACTGAGCTCATCAGTTTTTGGGCTTCCAAATGCTTTAGTTTTTCAATCTGACTTTGGGGAAAAGGATGGTGCAGTACCCTCGATGAAAGGGGTCGCTTATGGGGTGTCTCCAGAGCTGAAAAATTTTGATCTAACCCATGAAATTCCGACCTTCGATATCTGGGCTGCGGCCTATCGGCTGAACCAAACTGCAAGTTATTGGCCTGCCGGAACCGTTTTTGTTTCCGTTGTTGATCCAGGCGTAGGGACTGACCGACGTTCGGTGGTCTTAAAGACAAAAACCGGGCACTATTTTGTTACGCCTTACAACGGCTCACTCACTTTGGTTGCCGACGAAATGGGTGTCGAAGAAATGAGGCAAATTGATGAAGCCATCAATCGGCTCTCCAATTCAGAGAAGTCCTACACCTTCCATGGCCGAGACGTCTACGCCTACACCGGTGCCCGTCTGGCAGCGGGCGTTATTTCTTTTGAAGAGGTTGGCAAAAAACTTCCAAGCAAAGTTCGCCGAATGGAGTATCAATTGGCTAAGAAAAAAGGGGAAGTGATTACGGGAAACATCCCCATTCTTGACATTCACTACGGCAATATTTGGACAAATATCAGTCGGAAACTTTTATTCGAAATCTCACCCGATGTGCTCGAACCCATCCGGGTTGAAATTACACACGGAGACAAAGTTGTGTTCAATGAACTGATCCCTTTTGTGAATACCTTTGGTCAAGTCGAAGTCGGCAAGCCGGTCATCTACATAAACGACCTCCTCAATGCTGCTTTAGCTATCAATCAAGGCGATTTCGCCGAGGCGCATAAAATTGAAAGCGGCCCGGATTGGAATATCCGATTTTACCGTCAGGAGAGTCTTTAGCAAACGCCCATGAAACGACGCTCCAAAAAGAACTACGCTACCGCAGTGTGTCTTTCAGGTGTTTTTGGTGTCCTTGGTATACAGCACTTCTATCTTGGACGCTGGTATGAAGGCCTCGCTGACGTCATTCTTACCTTTGGCTGGCTCTACTATTTCGCAGTTGATCGCCCGTTGGTTGCCCTCGCATTTTTGGGCGCAGACTTGCTTCACACCTTTATCTCAACAATCATCCTGTTAGTCGGCGCCTACAAGGATGGGACAGGTGCCTACGTTACTTACCCAGGGCAGAAACTCTCTTAAATAACTACTATGGAAAACACACAAATCAGCGAAAAGGGCTTCGTGCCCGCTCTCCTTCTCTGCCTCTTCCTCGGAGCTTTCGGCGTTCACCGCTTTTACGTCGGAAAAATCGGCACAGGCATCCTCATGCTTCTGACCTTTGGCGGCCTCGGGATCTGGGCACTGATCGACTTAATCATCATCGTCGTCGGCTCGTTTAAGGACAAAGACGGCAATGTGATCAAAGCCTTCGGCTACCTGTTAACAACTACAGCGCAGCCTCGAGCGACCAGGTGCCTTCGTAGTTGAAGTAGCGCTCATCGGGCGTCCCGCCTTCAGCGTAATAGAGCCAGCCGTTCAGGGCACCGGAGGCATGGACCCACGGATAAATCCCTGAGTGCGTCCAGAGCCAAGAGCCCAGACCAGCATCCCAGTAGCGCATCCCGTTTTCCCAGTCCGAGGTTTGGCTCAGGAAGATAAAGCCATGTTCATGATGCCACATCCAGTCTGAATCCCCAAAGAAGCTAATCCAACCAAACTCCGCTTGATACACCCACGGATAAATATCATAGCGCGACCAGAGCCACGTGCCTAGCTCCGCACTCCAATATGGCATGCCCTGTTCACTGCTAAAATCACCGGTAATCTCCATCCAAAGATAACCGCGCTCCAAATGATAGATCCATCCGCTTGCATCGAGTCTAGCACTCCCAAGCCCACTGGGCACAGGGATTGTTGCAGAAAAAAAGCCATTCCATGTCGGCGTAGTGAATCCTTCTGAGTCTGCACGGGCGAAAAAAGTGAGGCCAACCACGGAATCGGAGAAAGAATCATCCTCATACTCAATTGAAATACGCTCTGAGCTACCCGTAATGTAGACAGATTCGAGTGAACTACAGCGCCAAAAAGCTCGGTTTGTGATCCTGATGCCATTTGGCATCGTCACAGTCCTCAGAACATGACAACCGTTGAATGTATCAGATAGCCACGCCACATAATGCGGAATCTTAACGCTCGTCAGCGAAGTACAGTTTATAAAGGTGCCACTTAGCGACGTGACACTGTCAGGGATCACAACACTTGTCAGCGCACTGCATCCATCAAATGTGCGATTAAGCGAACTGACGCCATCAGGAATTACGATACTCTTCAGTGAGGTGCAATTATAGAAGGTTCCAGAAAGCGACCTGACCCCATCAGGAATCGTCACACTTGTAAGCGCACTACAACCCCGAAAGGCGGAATCCATCCTAACGACGCTATCGGGAATCGTTACAGTCGTCAGCGAAGTACAATTGTAAAAGGTCCCATCAAGCAACCTGACACTATCGGGAATCGGCACACTCGTCAGTGCACTACAGCCTATAAACGTATCATATAGCGACGTGATCCCATCGGGGATCGCCACAGTTGTGAGTGAATGACAGCCACGAAAAGTGCCATCAAGTGACGTGACCCCATCCGGGATCGTCACATTTGTAAGTGAAAAACAGTTATTAAAAGCACCCTCAAGCGACGTAACGCTTTCAGGAATCACTATACTGATTAACGAACGACAATTTATGAAGGCGGAATCAAGCGACGTGAAGGTATCAGGTATGATCACACTCGTCAGAAACTCACAATATTCGAAAGCCTCCTTATTGATACTGTCGATCGTAATTGGTATCACATATTCGCTATCAGGGCGTTGGGGCGGATACACCATGAGCTCATTCGATACTTTATCAATCAGGACGCCATCAAGGCTCATGTAGACTGGATTCTGAGGATCTACATCGATGCTAACTAGGCCGCGGCATCCATGAAACGCTTGGCTATCAATTGACGTCACACTACTCGGGATTGACACTTTTGAAAGAGGAACCCCCCAAATAAACGCCCTAACTCCGATAGCCACGACCGGCTTTCCATCGATCGTCTCTGGGATCACTACGTCCGTCACTGAATTATCGAAGTCCGTGATCGTAATCGACGTACCATCGTCGGTGTAGGTGAGTGGACCAAAGGTCCCTGTTTGCGCACTGGCGAATTGAGCAAAGAAGCAAAGCGTGCATCCGACCAAGAAAAGCTTCGGCCAAGGACGGGGAAGAACAAGGTGAGATCTCATAAGCGTGTAGTTGAACAGTTGCGCAACTAAGATTAGTAACAGCGAGAGGGGCACCTGATACGCAATCGAAATTTCTGGCCGGAACACCGACGACGACACAGCGCAGGCACCCTTCTGCTAAGGCAGACGAGCAGCCAGATTGTTACAAATTGCCTAAGATCCTACGAACGATTGACATGCACAGACTCGCCCAGCAGGATAAAAGGAACTTATATAGCCCTCCTTAGACTTTTAATAACCTCAGACCCCACAAGATTTCCCATGGCGATTGTTTCCCATATCCTCGACACTAAAAACGGCTCCCAACTCCACACCATTACGCCGGACAAATCCACCTACGAAGCGCTCCAGATGATGGCCAAGCATGACGTTGGAGCCATCATGGTGATGTCCGAAGACACCCTCGTCGGCGTTTTGACTGAGCGTGAATACGCCCGCCGCATCGTCCTCGAGGGCAAGACCTCCCGGCACACACCGGTGAAGGACACGATGAACCAAAATTTCAAAGCGGTCAGTCACGACACGACGCTTGAACGCTGCATGACATTGATGACGGAAAATCGCACCCGCTACTTGCCTGTCTTAAACGATGGTAAGCTAACTGGCCTTATCAGTGTCGGCGACGTCGTGAAGAACCTCATGGCCGAGCAGCGCGCGAACATCGACCACCTCGAGCAATACATCACGGGCGGCTGAGCAGACCATCACGGCTCAGCGTGCTGTAGTGGAGGGTCCGGCTCCTGTCGGACCGAAAGGGGTACCCTTGGATCTCAGGTGGACGGGCAGGAGCCCATCCCTCCATTACGCAATCTCAGGTGGACGGGCAGGAGCCCATCCCTCCAAAAGGCGATATCAGCTATGCCCCCCTCGCATCCGCCTACGCGGGAATCTAAAGACGCTCCTTAGCCAAATACCACGATCGCGGCGAGGGCCGCGAGCAAGACGATCCAGGTAGCAAGTGCACGGCGAGCCATGCGCTTGGCTTTTTTATCCTCCCACCATGTCCGAGGACGAATCCCTTGTAGGAGAAAGGTCCCTACAGCGGCGAGGTTGACGCAGATAAAGTTTGCGAGAAAAAGCAGCGCCGCGTTGAGCGCCGGCGCCATAGATCCAGACCCGAGGAAGATACCTGAGGCGATCAGCGGCGGCAACAGCGCCACCGCCACCATCACGCCGATCAAAGCGGAGCCCGCACCGGTCGTAAACGAGAGCGCTCCAGCCGCACCCGAGGCGAGGGCTAGAACAAGATCAAAGGGGTGCATCGCCTGAGCCCGTAGGATCATCTCATTTGATTCGATATTTACGGGGAAGAGGGCTCCAAAAACGACGCCAAACAATAAGGAGAGTGCAACGCCGACGAAAAGCGTGCGGGCAGAAGAACGGATCATCCCGACATCGCCCAAGGTCGTGGCGAGGGCAGCGCCCATGTTGGGCCCAAGGAGCGGAGCAATCACCATCGCTCCGATGATCACCGCGACACTGTCACGCGAGAGACCGACCGCAGCGACAACTGAGGAGAGGATGACCATCGCGATAAAAATACGATTCAGCTGGGATCCATCCGCCACCGCCGAAAGCAGCTCTTCTCGGCTGACGCGGTAAAACTTTTTAGCGGCGGGTATGGAGGGGTGAATCGGCTCCGTCGCTGGCTCAGGTGCTGGACGCGGCAAGACTGCCTCAACCCCAGAAATGATGACGCGAAAGCCCTCCCGTTTTCCAAACTGCTGCTCTAGCGAGTCGAGCAGCTCCTCCGTCTCTTCAGCCGGAAGCAGATACTGCAAGTTCACCCGTTGGTCTAAACCGCCCTCACGCCACCAACTGACGAGGCGTTCGTTCTTCATCAGGGTCTCGAGAGATGCCTGATCCGTTTCCGGCAGGAGGACTTGGACGTTTCGTAGAGCCATGAGCGTGTGCTAATGCGTTATGAGGCAACAAAGGCAGTCAGCGCCTGAACAAACGCCTCCGGCTTCTCGAAGTGAACATTGTGACCCGCACCCTCAACCGTCAGGCGGTCGGCGAATGGAAAGTGGTGTTTGATCGCCGTCATATCTTCATCGGTGACGTAGTCTGAGTGTTCCCCTCCAATGAACAACGAAGGGCCTTCATAACGCTCATTCTCCGCCAGCGAGTGAGCAAAGATCTCTGGCAGGGAAGCCTCAAGGAGCGGCAGGTTCACCTTCCAAGCAAAGCCCCCCTCGGGACGACGCACAATATTTGAGAGGAGGAATTTGCGGAACGCCCAGTCTGGGACCGCTGGTTCGAGCGCAGATTCCGCCTCTGCTCGCGAGCGCATCGATGCGAGCTCGAGCGCACGCATGGCGGCAAATTCGGCCTGCCAGCGGGGCGCATAGGCCTTGGGTGCTATATCGACGACGACAAGATGCGAAACCCGCGTAGGGGCACTCGCAGACACCGCCATCGCCACCTTTCCACCCATACTGTGCCCAATGAGAATGCAGCGATCGATTCCAGCTGAGTCCAGATAAGCAACCACATCAGTGGCTTGGTCCGCATAAACCATCGAGTCGGCATGCGGACTATCGCCGTGATTTCGCAGATCGAGCGCGTGGCAATCGTAGTCAGGCGCGAGCAGCTTCAACATCCCGGCCCAGTTCCGCGAACTCCCAAGTAGCCCATGCAGAATAACAATCGAAGGCTGGCTTGATTCCCCGCAAGTAACGGCAGAGAGTGAAAGTGGACGACTCATTGAAGACAAATTTCCACAGCGACGCCTGCGCAGGCAACCATAGAGCGCAGAGCGAAATCTTGGAATGGCCTTGAAAGATCATTTCTCCGAAACTAGCCCAATAGACGAAACACACCCACACCGAACAATTTAACACTATGAGCAAGACTCCCATTCGCGTCGCCGTAACAGGTGCAGCCGGCAACATCGGCTATGCCCTCCTCTTCCGCATTGCCTCCGGGCAGATGTTTGGTCCTGACCAGCCAGTCGCCCTAAACCTGATCGAAATCGAGCCAGGCATGAAGGCCCTCGCGGGCGTCGTGATGGAACTCGATGACTGCGCCTTTCCACTCCTCACCGATGTCGTGGCCACGGCTGATCCCAATGAAGGCTTCAAGGATGTGAACTGGGCGCTCCTCGTCGGCTCAGTCCCGCGCAAGCAAGGGATGGAACGCGCCGACCTCCTCGGCATCAACGGCAAGGTCTTTGTCGGCCAAGGCAAAGCGATCGAAGCCAACGCAGCGAAAGACGTTCGCGTCCTCGTCGTCGGCAACCCGTGCAACACGAACTGCCTCATCGCGATGAACAGCGCTCCGTCGATCCCGAACAATCGCTGGTTTGCGATGACCCGCCTCGACGAAAACCGCGCCCTCACTCAACTCGCCCAAAAAGCCGGTGCACCCGTCTCCGAAGTGAAGAACCTCGCTATCTGGGGGAACCACTCACCGACGATGTATCCAGATTTCTACAACGCGACGATCGCAGGCAAGAATGCCGCCGAATCCATCGGTGACGAAGCATGGCTCAAAGAGACATTCGTCCCAACTGTTGGCAAACGTGGCGCCGCGATCATCGCCGCACGGGGTGCATCCAGTGCAGCCAGTGCAGCCAACGCCATCGTCGACACCGTGGTCTCTCTCACCACCCCAACACCTGACGGCGAGTTCCACAGCGTCTGTGTCTGCTCAAAGGGCGAATACGACGCACCTGAAGGCCTGATCACGAGCTATCCGATTCGCAGCAATGGCAGCGACTGGGAAATCGTCAAAGGCATCGAGCTCAATGACTATGCGAAAGCACAGATCCAAGTCAGTATCGACGAACTCAGCTCCGAGCGCGAAACCGTCCAAGGTCTCGGTATTCTCTAAATCATTACACAGCTATATCTTTGCAACGCCGGCCCGAAATGGGTCGGCGTTTTTTTTGGGCATTTTGCGACAGGATTGACGTATTGGGGCGCGCGAAGGGGTATCAAAGCACGGTCCTCAGACCGATTTTCGCATCGGAAACTGAACTGACTGAAATCGCGTCTTGGAGGGATGGGCTCCTGCCCGTCCGCCTGAGACCCAGGGCGTACGCCTTGCGGTCCGACAGGAGCCGGACCCTCCAACTCAGCAGGCCGAGCCGTGTTGGCCTGTCCAGTCGAATAAATGCAATCCAACATCAGGTGCTTACGATAAAATCGCCAGCATTCTTGAGCATATTACTACAAGCTTCTCGCAAAATGCGCTACCGCCGAAGAATCAGAAGCAAAGGCCGTGTATCCGCTTTTGAATACCGACGCGGTGATTGATTATTATCGAGCACGACGTAAAAATACTCGGCATCAACTGCGAGTCCCTCGGCCATGCCGTAAAGCGTATCGCGATAGCCCCAGCGATCATCAGCTAGGATTTCAGTAAAGCTCCAGCTCACGACGCCCTCGGTCCAGCCAGACTGAGTTCTTACGAGTGTTGTCACCATTTCTCCATTACGAAACAGGACGTAGAGTCTATCGTCATGAAAATCGGCTCCGGTGAAGTCGGGGATACGCGTCAAGGTCAGGTCACCGTAGAACCGCGTCTTCGGCATTTTTTCTGCACCGACGACAGTATTGTCTAACAGCTCGATCCATCCACGAGGTTGGCGCTCGGCGAGAAAGAAGAAATGGTCGTCGTCCAAGAGGGTCATGCCTTCGAGACCCCCATTGTGCACTTTGAAGAGGCCCGCATCCTCGCCTTCGGCCTGGACCGTCGGCGTCACCCACTCAGAGCGACCATCGCCAAATACCTGTAAGACACGCGCAAAGCTTTCGCTCAGCAGATAGAAGCTATCTCCTGGGCCTGAGATGATGCCTTCCAGATCCAAGAACGCGTCTGCGGCGCCCTCCGGCTTAGCGAATTGGATATGGGGCTCAAAAGTCGCACTCTCGCCGTCACGGACGATTTTGAAGATCATATCGTCGGTATCATCGCTGACGCTGTAGAGTTCCCCTTCCTTTAAGCACAAGCCAGACGGCTCGATCGCGATAGCGCTTTCGATGGGCAAGATGGCCACAGGATCCAGTTCCACTACCGTGCCCTGCTCTCCTTGGATACCGTAACATCCAGCCAAGAGGCTCAACACACAGGCAGTGGAAATCAGACGGTGGAGCTTAAGCTTCGATGACATTGCGTGAATCTTCATGTATATAGGTTTCCAACTTTCCGGCGGCTAAAAATCAAAACGGCGGGCGCGTCGCACGAACTTCTCTCCTTGGGAAGCAGATCCGCGACACGGCTGCCTCAAAGTCTTTTACTCCCGAGAGGATTTTAATTTCAACCCGTAGATAGTAGACATCACAGGCCGGCTTCCAGGCATCTGGCAGGCGCACGGCGTCCTTCTCAGTCGTCACGATCAAGTCGATTTCACTTTCGAGGGCCGTTGCTTCAAGCGTCTCCAGTTCATCATTCGTGAAGCGGTGGTGGTCCATGTAGCTACGGCGATGGATAATCTCAGCTCCCAACTCCTCAACGAAGCGCTCGAAACTCTCCGGCACCGCGATCGCGCTGAAGGCAAGCACCCGTTTGCCCGCTAGAAAAGACAGCGGCTCTTCTTTCCCATCACTGACCCGGCTGAGAAATTGCGGGGCGTGGCGGCACTCGATCAGATCCACATCGGGACGATAACGCCGAATCGTCGCCTCCAGTTCGGGATCCGGCTGCCCATCTGATTTCGTAAGGAAGACATAGCTCGCTCGTCGCATGTGGCTGATCGGCTCCCGCAGCAATCCGCGTGGAAGCGTCGCTCCATTTCCAAACGGGTTACTCTTATCAATGAGTAAGACCTGCAAATGATCCTGAAGCTTAAAATATTGAAAGCCATCATCGAGAATGAGCGTATCGCACCCATACTCGGTGATCGCGAAGTGGCCTGCTTTGACCCGATCACGATCGGTCAGAACGACGACGCCAGGCAAATTCTTCGCGAGCATATAGGGTTCGTCGCCCGCAATCTCGGCGTTGAGAAGGACATTTTTCCCATCGCTCACTTCGCGGGGCTTTTCCGGCTCCTGGTGGGTGAGCCACCGCCACCACTTCCTAAAGGCGGGCTCCTTCTTGCTCTTATAACCTCGGCTCAAGATCGCGACACGACGCCCGCGATCACGCAGACTGCGGGCAAGTTTTTCCACCACAGGGGTCTTGCCCGTCCCTCCAACGGTCAGATTTCCGACAACGATGACCATGCACCCGAGGTGAGAGGCGCGCATGATCCTTGCGCGGTAGAGGCGCTGCCGCAGCTTTACCACGACCCAGAAAATGCCTGAGAGCACCCTGAGAAAGGCTGCCAAGAGCCTCGCAACGCCGTCTCTACGCCGATCATAGATCACGTCGACGGCCAATTTCTCAAATAGCTCTGCCTTGCTCGGTTTCTTCGCGGCTGGGTTTTCCATTCAACTTATCCCCTGACTTCGCCTCGAATTGAAGAAATAAACAAGCCGTAAAGAACGACTTCGATGTGCAAAGCGAATTGCCCTTGGGCTTTGATAACTGCGAAGACTCAGAGAGAATTCTTGACTGAGGACCTGCACACCGCCTTAACCGCGACTTCCGCAAGCGTCTAAAAAATGATCCAGTATAAACTCTTCATACCCGGCCCCGTTGACATCTCGCCCGAGATTTACGCTGCCATGCAACGCCCTGTCATGGGACACCGCTCCCCTGATTTCGTGGCATTATATCAGTCCGTCCAACCGCGCCTTCAGGAACTTTTCGGCACTAAAGACCCCGTCTTTCTTTCGACCTCGAGCGCTTGGGGAGTGATGGAGGGCGCACTGCGTAACCTCGTGCAGAAGAAAGTATTAAACGTCTGCAGCGGCGCTTTTTCTGACAAGTGGTTCGATGTCGCTAAACGCTGCGGTTTTGAAGCTGAAGCACTGAAATACGAATGGGGCACACCCGTCGACCCCGCGGACATCCGAGCCAAGCTCGAGACCGGTGAGTTCGATGTTATCACCGTCATCCACAATGAAACTTCGACCGGAACAATGAATCCGATCGAAGACATCATGGCTGTCCTGAAGGATTTCCCAGAGGTCTACAGCGTTGTCGATACCGTCAGCAGCTTCACCGCCCTCAAGATCGACAAAGACGCCCTTGGGATCGATGTCATGCTCGCCGGCACTCAAAAAGCCCTCGCTCTGCCTCCGGGCTTAGCCGTCTTCAGTGTATCTGAGCGGGCATTGAAGCACGCCGAGAGCACAAAGGGACGCGGCTACTACTTTGACTTCGTAGAGTTCCAAAAGAACCACGAGAAGGGCATGACGCCGTCCACCCCTGCGATCCCTCACATCCACGCCCTCGATGCGCAGCTTGACCGTATCTTCGCCGAAGGCCTCGACGCTCGCTACGCTCGCCATTCTAAGCTCAACGGCCTCGTCCACGCATGGGTTGAAAAGCACGGTCTCGAGCTCTTGCCACCAAAAGCCTTCGCATCCAAGACCCTCAGCTGTGTGCGTAATTTCGATGAGAAGATCGACCTCAAGGCGCTCAACGCTGCTCTTAAGGAGCGCTTCGCCTGCGTCATCGACATCGGATACGGAAAGCTCAAAGGCAAAACCTTCCGTATCTCGAACATGGGCGATGAAACCGAAGGGACGATCAGCGGCTTGCTCGCAAATCTCGACACCCTGCTCGCTGAACAAGGTCTTTAGTTTTAGAGTCTAAACACTCATACACCTTCCTGCAGCCCCTCACTAACCACAGCCAATACGCTTTTTAGCGAAGCCTTCTTCGCCTCCCCCATCTTATATGAAGTCCCTCATCATTACAGAGAAACCTAGCGTTGCCCAAGATGTCGCCAAAGCACTCGGCGTCAAAAAATCTGAAGGCATTTTCGAGAATGACGACTACGTCATCGCTCCAGCCGCTGGGCACCTCGTCGAGCTCTTCATGCCTGAGGACATCGACAAGAAGAAGTATGGCTTCTGGCAATTGAAGGAGCTCCCGATCATTCCGGACAAGTTCCAGCTCAAGCCAATCAGCGACAAGCGGGGCAAGGATCGGCTCGATCTTCTCAAGAAGCTTCTTAAGCGCAAAGACGTCGACCAAGTGATCAATGCTTGTGACGCCGGGCGCGAAGGTGAGTTGATTTTTACCTACATCTACGAGCTCGCAAAATCGAAGAAACCTTACAAGCGCGTTTGGATGCAATCAATGACGAAGACTGCCATCCTCAAGGCATTCGATAACCTGCGTACTCCCGAGCAAATGCTGGGGCTTCAAGGCGCCGCACGCAGTCGCTCCGAGGCGGACTGGTTGATCGGCATCAATGGCACTCGTGCGATCACCAAGCGCATGTTTGGCCGTGCTAAGAATGTTGCTACCGTCGGCCGCGTTCAGACCCCAACACTTTCTATCGTGCTCCGCCGAGAGCTCGAAATCCGAGCCTACAACCCACGTCCTTTCTGGCGCATCGAAGGTTCCTTCGACATCACCGATGGCAGCTACGGTGCGGTTTACCACAAACCTGAAGTCAGCAAGAACAAGGCCGACGAAGATAAAGCAGAGCGCATCTGGGACGAAGCCACTGCGAACGAGGTCTTTAACGTCATCAACGGCGCCTCGACCGCCAGTGTCGAAGAAGTCCGCAAGCGCACGCGCAAGGGTTCCCCTCGCCTCTTCGACCTCACTTCGCTCCAGCGCGAAGCCAATGGCCGTTTTGGCTACTCCGCGAGTCGAACCCTCCAGCTCGCTCAGGCCCTCTACGAAAAGCACAAGGTCCTCACTTATCCGCGGACTGATTCCCGTGCTCTCCCTGAGGACTATGTCAGCACGGTCAAAGACACCCTCGGCAGACTCCCCGGCGAACTGGGTCAAAAAGCAAAACCCATCCTAGACAACGGTTGGGTCAAACCAGACAAACGCATTTTCAACAACGCGCAGGTCAGCGATCACTTTGCGATCATCCCCACCGGCGAAAGCTCGGACAAGCTTTCGCCCGAAGAGTCGAAAATCTACGACTTTGTCTGCCGCCGATTCCTCGGGATCTTCTATCCACCCGCTGAGTTCGACGAAACCCTCCGCACCTCGATCGTCGGTGAGCACAAGTTTATCAGCAAAGGCCTCGTCCTCGTTTCCGCTGGTTACCTCGACGTCCTCGGCAAGGCTCAGCTCGACCGCGAGCTCCCTGCCCTGACCGATCCAGACAAGGGCTCTGACGGCGGCTACGTCGCTACACCCACCCCTGAGACTTGGGAGGTTCACGCCGAAGAAACGAAGCCGCCTGCGCGCTACACTGAAGCAACGCTCCTCTCTGCGATGGAAGGTGCTGGTAAACTCGTCGAAGACGAAGACATGGCCGAAGCGATGAAGGAGAAGGGCCTCGGCACTCCAGCCACCCGCGCTTCGACGATTGAACACCTTATCCGCGAGAAGTACCTCGAGCGTGATCAGCGTAATCTGCTCACAACGATCAAGGCAGAAAACCTCTTTGAATTCCTCAGCGCAGTAAAAGCTGAAGCACTCACCCAGCCCGACCTCACGGGCGAATGGGAACACAAGCTCCTCCTCATGGAGCAAGGGAAGCTCTCCCGCGAAGAGTTCATGAAGGGCATCCTCAAGCTCACCGAAGACATCGTCGAAAAGACGAAGACCTTCGAGGAAGACGAAGGCAATTGCCCTGAGACGAGCATCGTTTCGCCAACCGATAACGAGCGCATGATTGAGACTCTCCGGACCTTCAAATCGAAGGACGGCGAGCTAAGGATCTACAAGACAATCGGCAATCGTCGGATGAAAGAGGACGAAGTCCAGACCCTCATCAAAGAGCGCGCCCTCGGCCCTCTCGACGACTTCCGCTCGAAAGCTGGCAAGCCCTTCTCTGCTATTCTCCGCCTCGATGCGATGAACAAGGTCACCTTTGACTTCGGAAATCCGGAAGATGGCGATGGCGAGCCACTCAATCTCGAAGAGCTGACCGTCGTAGGCACTTTCCAAGAGTCGGGATCTAAGGTCTACGCTGCCCCATCGGCCTATGTCTGCGAACGCACGGCCGCTGGCGAGAGGACGGATAACTTCCGCCTCAGCCGCACAATGTTGAGCAAAACACTTCCTGAAGAAGAAGTCACAAAGCTCCTCGCCGACGGGAAAACAGACCTGATCAAAGGCTTTAAGTCGAAGCGCACTGGACGCCTCTTCGACGCCTTTCTTATCCTGAAAAAGGGCGGCAAGATCGGTTTCGAGTTTCCACCTCGCCCAGCGAAGAAAGCAGCCAAAAAAGCAGCCAAAAAGGCCGCAAAGAAGGACGAATAATTTGAGCGGGGTTGAGAAATCACTTTTGAGCCTTGCCTTCACGCAAACGCTTTATTTTCTCCTCCCCCTTCTTCGGAAATTTTTGGGTTCTTAGCTCAGCTGGTTAGAGCAGGAGACTTTTAATCTCTTGGTCCTGGGTTCGAGTCCCAGAGGACCTACCAAATTTAATCTGTATCCGAAGAAGCATGCCTCCGGGATATCCTTGGCACATCGCTGCCCCAAGGCGGCGTCATGAACCTCAGCTGTCCTGCTGCTGTGACCACAGATCGCCCCAGCCGACTTCGGCAGGCTCGATAAGGATTGGATCATTGTTACGGACGTTGCCTACCGCAGAGCTCACTCGGTGAAAGGCCACTGCATCCAATCGAGGCTTGGCGAGCACGTCGTCAGCATCCGCTTTACTACCGTTAAGCCATGCCTCCGCCGCCTCCGGCTCCAACATGAAGGGCATGCGGTGGTGCAGCTCTTTAAGTGGCCCTTGAGATTCGCCCGTCAGAATGGTGCAGCTAAACACTTCAGTCCCGCCCTTCTCCCAGCGTTCCCATAGGCCCGCAAAGGCCATCAGCTCGTTGTCACTTCGGTGAATGAAATACGGCTGACGCATCCCACCGTCGTCCCGCCACTCGTAGTAACCGAGTGCAGGAAGGAGGCAGCGCTGACCTTTGCGCCATGGATCGCGAAAGCTGCTTTTTTCAGCGACCGATTCTACCCGGGCGTTGAAAGTCGGATAGGTCATTTTTGCTTCGGGTGCCCAGTGAGGAATCAGGCCCCAGTGCATCGCAGCCTGCCCCTCAGCCAACCAAACGGGGACATTCGTCGTCGGGGCGACATTGTAGCGCAGGTCGAAACCAGCCTTCACGAGATCATCGATCCGATCCTCCCAACGCCCAGCTTTCACCTTGATGCCCTCCGTCACATAGCGCCCGCACATCCTCTTTCGATGATTGAAGGAAGGAATGAAGACAAGCGCTTGTTGAGAAGCTCTGCGTTGCCCCTACTGCGGGCGAATTCAAAGGCGAGTCGCCTCGAGCATGTTAGAAATACACTTGAAGCCAGCGTGTGCTTATTCTAATCAACGACAGCATGGCTGACGTATTTGTAAGTGAATCCTCCTACGCGAAAGGGAAACTGGTCTACGATGCGGAGAATGCAAAATCGGGGGAGCTACGCTTCGTCGCCGTTCCAGACGCTGATGAGGAGGCACTGGGGCAGCGGATTCGAGAGGAAGGCGTGCAGGCGTTCATTGCGAGACCGGTCGTTTTTTCAGGGCCCTTGTATGAAGCGCTCGGAGACGGTGGGATCATCGTGCGCTTCGGGGTCGGTCACGACGGGATCGACAAGGCGAAGGCCAAGGCCTGCGGCGTTAAGGTCGCAAACACGCCGGGCTGCCTCGAGAACGCGGTCGCGGAACAAGGGTTGTGGTTGATGGGATGCCTTGCTCGGGGGCTTGCACAGCTGATGAGTTCCACCGCGAAGGGTGAGTGGAAACCGAGCAGAGGGTTCGAACTGCGCGGGCGCACGCTAGCGATAGTGGGCTTCGGGAGGATCGGTCGACGATTGGGAGAGATTGCAAATAACGGCTTTGGAATGGAAGTGATCGGTGTAGGGCAAAGGCCAGCCAGCGAGGTGGAAAAGTGCTCATTTGCGCGTTACACGAATGACCTCGAGGGAGCGCTCGCGGAAGCGGATTTTGTAGCGGTGTGCGCGGCGGCGACGGACGCTACGCGACACCTCGTAGACGCGACGTTTCTCGAAGCGATGCGGACGAGCGCGTATCTCGTCAACCTGGCGCGGGGAACACTCGTGGATGAGGCAGCGTTGTTCGACGCTCTCGAACAAGGCGGTATCGCGGGAGCGGGGCTCGATGTTTTCATGGAAGAACCCTACGCGCCAGTCGATCCAGCGCGGGACCTGCGGACGCTGTCGAACGCGATCATGACACCGCACACGGCGAGTTACACAGTGGAGGCAAACGAGGCCATGGCACAGATGACAGTGGAGACAGTGCGAACAGCCCTCCTTGGTGATGCGAACGACCTGAACAATCTCGTGTGCTAGTCCTCCAGTCTACTGAAGCGCCCCGCTCAGCGAACGCCAGCGGGTGAGGCTTTATCCAAAACACTTGCCGCACGATGCATTCGGAGGTCGCCACTATCAATGAACCGGTCACCTTCTGCCGATCTCTTACGCGATGAGAAAGGTCTTTTCCGCGACCTTCGCACCCCGAGTTTGGCCATATCGCTCCGCCTAGTTCTTCTTCCGATTCTATTTCTGCTCCTTGCCCGGTTTCTTCCCTGGGCAAGTGACGAACTGCGCATTGTCATCGTCCTGCAGGCAGCGATGCCAAGTGCGATTCTGCCCCTTGTCATTAATCGTCACTACGGTGGGCACAACCCAACCGCGGTCCTGGCCGTTCTCAGTACGACACTCTTGGGACTCCTGACTATCCCCTGGTGGATCAGTTTCGGCTTCAACTGGATCCTTCCATCCTAGAGCAATCTGCTTCAATCTTCTCGCGGAATGCTCTAGAGCTCTGGCTTGCGTTTCACGCCCCGATCGTTGCTTTCTTCAATATGCCCTCATTCGAAGCACTCCGACGCCTCAAAGCTGGCAACCTTCGTTTCGCTAAACAAGAGCCAAGCTGCCCGCCGCCAGATAGGGCGGAACTCCTACGCCTCGCCGACGAGGGGCAATCCCCGTGGGCCATCGTCCTTGGCTGCTCCGACTCTCGCGTGCCGGTGGAATACATCTTCGACCAAAGCCCGGGATCACTTTTCGTCGTCCGCGTCGCTGGTCACGTCGTCACTGAAACCACGATCGAGAGTGTCGAATTTGCCGTAAAGAATTTCGGAACACCTCTCGTGGTTGTCTTGGGGCATGCTCAATGCGGGGCGGTTGGAGCTACCTTAGAACGCGGTATGGATGCAAATAAACCCTCTCAGATTCTCGATGCTATCAGCTGCAATCTAGAACCCGCCCACTTTACCGCTTACAAAAGCGATCCGGAAGCCGCCTGCGCCAATGCGATCAAGACGCACGTGCGGGCCACGACATTACGCCTCCTCGAACAGTCGCCAGAGATGTCTGATCGGGTCGCAGGCGGGCGACTGACCGTGGCCGGCGCCGAATACGACCTCGCAACGGGCAAAGTCCACTTCCATCCCGAACTTCTATACAACGGGCCGGAAGGCGAATGCTAGATCGAAGTCAGCATTGATCTTGGCTCCGCCCAGCCGCAAAGAGAAGCGGCTAAAACGCTTGCTATTCATTAGGCCAGAATCAGATTGGACGGCTTTTCGAGTTTCCCAACCAGTATGAGCCTACAGACCAGCATTCCAACCGTTCTCGCCCAAGCCGAAGGTGGCGGGTCGAACTTCTCTCCGTTCCTAATGATCGGCCTCTTCATGGCCGCGATGTATTTCTTCATGATCGCGCCTCAGCGCAAGAAAGAGAAGACACACAAAGCGATGCTCGCCGCCCTAAAAAATGGCGACAAGGTCCTCACTGTCGGCGGAATTTACGGCACAGTAACGGCAATTAAAGATGACCGCGTTCACATCAAGGTCGATGAAGCGACTCGCCTTGAGATACTCCGCTCATCGATTCAGGGCCTCCAGCAAACCGACGAGCTCAAGTAGTCTCGCGCGTCCCAACACCACCCACTTTTTAGCCAAACCTCCGGCACAAGACATTTCATGAAGGGAACTCACCTCGCTCGCCTTTTCGTTTCAATCGCCTTCCTTGCATGGGCGGCAGCCTCACTCACTCCCGTGAATGACACGTCCTACGAAGACTACCTCGTAGAACGCGTCACAGATCGCATTGATCGCGATGGTGTCACCCTTCTCCTCAGCCAAGAGGAAAACGTCGAAGGATTCACCTACCTGCTCAATCGCGCTCAAGCCCGCGTCGATGCAACGGTCGCAGATGATGCGGTGACGAACTCGACGCTCTTCATTGAGCTGATGGCGATCACGACAGAGGAGAACATCGATCTCTTTGACTACTACAGTGATCTGCGCATCCGCGACATCGCCAACCTCGAGAAACGCAATCGCCTCGTCCTTAATCGCCTTCTTCGTGATTCCAAAGGCAGCCTACAGCCCGGTCTCGACCTTGCTGGCGGAGTCTCGGTCACTCTCCAGCTCCCAGAAGAAAGCCTTCAGGCTGGCGGCAGTCTGCGTGCCCAAGAGCTTGAGCAAGCGCGCCAAGTCATTCTTAACCGGATCGACGCCTACGGTGTCGCCGAGCCGATCGTTCGGATTAAAGGCGACAGCCAGATCGAAATCCAAATCGCCGGTCTCGACACTGATCAGAACACCGAAATCATCACCGAGCTGATCAAGCCAGCGAAGCTCGAATTCAGCGTCGTTCATCGCACCCAAACTCCCCGCTTAGGCCCTGCCCCCCTCGGCTACATCGAGCGTATCGCCGAGCGCGAAAACCCGGAGACCGGAAGCACGATCGAAATCCCACTTTTTGTTAAACGTATCCCGATCATGACGGGCGATCACCTCGACCGCGCTCGAGCAACGGTTACGAACTCCGGTGGTTTTGAAATCTTCATGGACTTCACCAAAGATGGCGGGAACATCTTCTCCGAGGTCACCGCGCAAATGGCTCGCGAGAACCAGAGCACCAATACGATCGCGCAACTCGCTATCATTCTCGACAACAAGGTCGTTTCCTATCCAACCGTCCGCGAGCAGATCAGCGGCGGCAGCGCCGTCATCACAGGTCAGTTTTCTCAACGCGAAGCCGTCGGGATTGCAACGGCCCTGAACAACCCACTCTCGATCGATCTCGAGGTTGCTGAGCTGAAGAACGTCAGCGGCACCCTCGCTGAAGCAGCGAAAAGCTCCTCTGCTCGCGCCGCCATGATCGGTGGCGGACTCGTTATACTTTTCATGCTCGTCTGGTATGGCATCGCAGGTATCTCTGCGGTCATCACGGTGGGGCTCAATATCTTCCTCGTCATGGGTAGCCTCGCTGCCTTTGGAGCCACCCTCACCCTTCCAGGTGTGGCTGCCCTCGTTCTCACGATCGGTATGGCGGTGGATGCGACGATCCTCATCTTCGAACGTATCCGCGAAGAACTCAGAGCCGGAAAGTCGATGACCCACGCGGTCACCGATGGCTACGAGAAAGCGTTCTCCACCATCGTGGATGCGAACGTCACGACGCTGATCACTGCGCTTGTTCTGATCTACTTCGGCACCGGTCCGGTGCGTGGATTTGGACTCACCCTCGCGATTGGTATCGGTTCCACCATCATCACTGCTCTCATTACGAGCCGCCTCTTCATGGATGCCCTCGCCCACAGCGGTTTGATGAAAGGTCTTCCGAACCGCTTCAGCCTTCTCGGCAGCAAAGAGCGCCCTCTCCTCAAATTTGCCCGTCCTGCATTTCTCACTTCCTGGACGATTGTTGCGCTTGGAATCCTTGCTCTCTGGTTACACTGGGGACAGGCATTCGGGATCGACTTCACCGGTGGCGACGAAGTGCAAGTGAGCTACGAAACAGCCCTCAGCGATGAGGAACTGATCGGTGCCGCCAATTCAGCTGGCTTCGACCAAGTCAACATTCTCCGTTTGTCTCCGATCGGTTCGAACACCGAAGTCGTTACCCTTCAAACTGAAGCTGACTTAGGCGCAGGCGTTTACGACGCCCTCGCGCTTGCCTACCCAGAAGTAGGCTTGGCGAAAATCGGCGTCACTCAGATCGGACCGAGTGTCGGTGAAGAAGTGAAGTCCGGCGCTATTAAGGCGATCGCGATCTCGCTCCTCGCCATGCTCATCTACATCGCGATGCGCTTCGAGTTCGGATTCGGCCTCGGTGCCCTGACCGCTACAGTGCACGACGTTCTTCTAACCGTCGGCGTCTTCTTTGCTTTGGGTGAGTTCCTCGGAATTGGTAGCGGGCAGTTTACCGCACCGATGATCGCAGCTGTGCTCATGACGGTGGGTTACTCGATCAATGATACGATTGTCGTCTTTGATAGGGTTCGAGAAGAGCTTGAGCTCAACCCCGGGATGGGCCTGAAGCGTGTCATTCACATGTCGATCAACCGCGTTTTGACTCGGACGATTTTGACCAGTTTGACAACCCTCTTTGCATCCCTCGCCCTCTACCTCTTCGGAGCTGGGGTGATCGTGGACTTCGCTCTCGTCTTCCTCATCGGCGTCATCACTGGAACCTTCTCTTCGATCTTCATCGCGAGTCCGATCTTCTACTGGTATCACAAGGGTGATCGCAAGAGCGTCGAACGGGGTGAAATGCTACCCGCCTACGACTGGGGAGCCGACGAGCCGAACAGCAGCTCTGATAAAGCCTAGTCCAGCCGCTGTAAGATGCGCTGGGAAATCACTCAGACTGATGAGTCCTGTGCTCAACACCTAAGCCAACGCTTAGGGATCACACCGACGGCGGCTAGCTTACTCTGGCAGCGCGGCTGGCAAACACCGGAAGATGCGGAACGCTTTTTAAAACCGCAGCTGCGGCGCTTAGGCGATCCTCTCGCGGTCGAAAATTTGCCCGCTGCGGTCGATCGTATTTTGCAGGCAATGCACAAAGACGAATCGATCCTCGTCTTTGGCGACTACGATGTCGATGGGGTCACTGCGACAACCCTCATCGTGAGTATCCTCCAGCGTTTTGGGGTGCGCCCAAAATTTGTCGTACCTCTGAGGCAAGAGGAAGGCTACGGGCTCTCAATCGCAGCCTTGGAACGCGCCCTAAAACGCGAAAAGCCCGACTTAGTCATAGCCGTTGATTGCGGAACGAGCAGCCGAGATGAAGTCGCCTGGCTCACCGAGCAAGGCATCGGCGTCGTCATCATCGACCACCACACGGCGAAGGAGTCACTGCCCGAAAACGCGACGCTGGTGAACCCACACGTCCACGGTAATGAAGACGATGAATGGGTAGATCTCTGCGCGGTCGGACTGGTCTTTAAAGTCGTTCACGGTCTGATAAAAGTCCTCCGGGAGGAAGGTGACGCGATCGCTAAGGAGATCGATCTTCGCGACTATCTCGATCTCGTTGCAATGGGAACAATTTCCGATCTGGTTCCCCTCCACGGCGAGAACCGAATCCTTGCCCACAACGGTCTTATATCGCTGAAGAACCCGCGACGCATCGGTCTACAAGCGCTCTACGAGGTCGCCGGCATGCAGCTCGGCGAGGAGGTTGATCCGTTCGACATCTCTTTCCGACTCGGACCAAGAATCAATGCTTCGGGCCGACTTTATGATGCCGCTCGACCGATCGAGATGCTCCTCGGCAGCGACATGGCTACCTGTCGACAAACCGCGCAAGAACTCGACCGCTTTAACAAGGAGCGCAAAACCGTCGAAGCGGCGATCGCTGAGGAAGCAAAAAAGATCGCGGAAGCCGAACAAGCGGACGCCGCGGGCATCGTTGTCTACAATCCCGAATGGCACACCGGCGTCGTCGGGATTGTTGCCAGTCGTCTGGTACAGCGTTTCCACCGCCCTGCGATCGTCTTTGGCTCAGATGGCAATGGTACCGCTAAGGGCAGTGGTCGGTCGATCAAGGGGATCGATCTTGTTGAGGTCCTACAACGATGTGAGACGCACCTCACGAAGTGGGGCGGGCATCCGATGGCCATCGGCGTCAGTGCAGAAGCCAACTCAATCGACGCTTTCCGCGAAGCTTTCAAAGCCTCAATACTCGAATCTGTCAGCGGCGAGATGCCTGATAAGACGCTGCAGATAGACCTAGAAATCGAGCCAGCCGAATTGAGCGACCATCTCCTTAAAGAGCTCAGTCAGCTAGCGCCTTTTGGGCAGGGCAACCGGGAACCCGTCTTTGCTCTGACCGATGTTAAAGCTAACGATGTCCGTCCCTTTGGAGGCGACAAACACCTACGCTTTATGATCAATCGGCCAGGCTTAGCTCCCATCAGTGGTATCGCTTGGAATTCAGCGGAAAAGCCACTCCCCTCCGGAACATCGGTTGATATCGCAGTGCGTTTCCACTGGAACAACTGGAAGGGTCGGCGCACGCCGAGCCTCACTCTCGTTGATTGGAAGCCCTCGGAGAACTGAGCTGGGCAGAATAAAGCGGCTTAGAGCTCGGTATATTTTTCCGAGCGTCCACGCGCCTTCTCAACCGGGTATTTTTCAGCATTCTGGATCAGCTTACGGTCGATCGCTTCAGCCAGATCAATCTGGGATGCGTTCGCAAACTGAAGAGCGTAGATGACCACATCAGCGATCTCTTCTTCGACACTCGTCCGGAGCCCTGGCTTTGTATCCAAGTTCCTACTCGCATCGCTCTCTGTCCATAGAAAATGCTCCATCAGCTCGCCCGCTTCCGCTGCCAATGCCATCGAGAGATTTTTAGGGCTGTGAAATTGCTCCCACTCACGCTCTTTCGCAAAAGCTAGGATGCGTGCCTTAAGTTGAGCAATTGTCGCGGATTCGTCTCCCATGCGACGAGGTTGGCTAAAGACGGAATGCAGGCAAGAGTTTCGCCATATTTTCGCCTAAAATCGCCGTATGAGCGGTTGAATCCAAGACTTGCTCATCCAATTCACGTTTCAGCGATAAGATCGCCGGGAGCTTTTCTTTACGTGGATAGAGGCGCAGCGGATAGTCTGTGCCGAAGAGAATCCGCTCATGGCCATAGAGGTCCACGACATGCTTCCAAATTTCTTTTGAATACACGAGTGGGCTCGCTGCTGTATCAACAAAGCAATTACGCAGAGCTTTCCGGACACGGGGATTCAAAGCAAAAAACGGCAAGCCTCCGCCCCAATGGGCAAAGATAAAGGACACTTCAGGAAACTGCTCAGCAAGCCACACGTAGTCCATCAGAGGCGTCTCGACCCTGCCCGTATAGTCATGGCCCGCTGGTTCGGTGACATGAAGGTTGATTGGCCACCCGTTGTCCTGCGCCCATCGGCAGATCTCCAGCCACGCCTCATCTCGCAAACTAAAGCCCTGCGCCGTCGGGTGAACCTCGCCGATACCGCACAGGCCGAGGTCATTTGCTTCATTCAATAGAGCTAGGTTAGCGGCGGCTCCTGCGCTCGGCTGAACCGACGCAAAAGAAGCGAAGCGCCCCGGATACTTTTTCACCCTTCCCGCGAGAAAGGCGTTCTGTTCGCGGCAAGTCGCGATCTCCTCCCAATACCAGCCGAGAAGAACGGCAAGGTCGACGTCTGCCTCATCCATCGAGGCGAGAAAGGTCTCCGCGCTCGCCCAGCCCTGTGGTCCCTGCGTGACCAGCTCCACCCAATGGGTTTCACCACGCTCCTGCCCCCAGCCTGCGGGGTCAGCAAGGGCTTCTGGCGGATAATGATGCGTATGGGCGTCGATCACTGGCATCGCAATAGGCCTAAGAATGGGAGGATGATCAAAACCCTAGTAATGGCAAAAAAAAACCCACCGGAAGACCAGTGGGGCTCGAAACGAAACGTAAGTCAGGTTACTCTAAAAATACTAGCTATGCCCCAATCTGGAAACGAGCGAAGCGCTTTACAACCGTATTCTCGCCGAGCTTAGCAATGAAGTTCTTGAGCAAGTCGTCGATTGTCAGATCTGGGTTCTTCACAAATGGCTGCTCGAGGAGAACATACTGCGAGTAAACCTTCTCGATTTTACCGGCGACGATCTTCTCAACGATGTTTGCTGGCTTGCCTTCCACTTGGCCGGCAGCGACTTCGCGCTCCTTCTGGAGGACATCCTCAGGGACCTCTTCGCGGGTAACGCACATCGGAGCTGCGGCCGCGATGTGCATAGCGATGTCGCGAACGAGACTCTGGAAGTCATCTGTCTTGGCAACAAAGTCAGTTTCGCAGTTCACCTCGAGGAGGACGCCGACCTTACCACCCATGTGGATGTAAGAGTGGACGAGACCGTCAGTAGCGGAGCGATCTGCTTTCTTATCAGCAGAGGCCATCCCCTTCTTACGAAGGATCATGACTGCGTCATCTTCGTTCCCACCAGCTTCGGTGAGGGCTTTTTTACAATCCAATAGCCCCGCGCCGGTTTTGGCGCGCAGCTCAGATACCATCTTAGCGGTAATTTGGCTCATTCTATCTATGTTCTAAAGGGACAATGTGAAAGTGTCTTGGTAGACCTATGATTCCGAACTGAAAGTCTCTGGGACCTTTTCTTCGGTTTGCGGTGCGGCAGGATCGGCAGGAGCTACAAGCTCTTCAGTCGTGCTATCTGCAGCCTGAGGAGTGACTGTGCGCTGCTGGATAGCATCCTTTGCCTCACGGCGAGCAAGACCTGCTTGAACCGCTTCTGTGATGACATCCACAATAATGCGGACGGACTTGATCGCATCGTCATTACCAGGGATCGGATAATTAACGAGGAGCGGATCAGAGTTTGTATCAACCAGTGCGACGACTGGGATGCCGAGGCGGCGAGCCTCTGTCACAGCGATGTATTCGGTCTTCGTATCAACGACAAAGAGAGCACCCGGCATTTCTTCGAGCCCGAGAATACCTTGAAAATTGCGATCCATCCGGGACATTTCACGGCGGATAGCGGCGACCTCCTTATTGTGCATCTTGCTCATGGTGCCGTCTGCATCCCATGCCATGTATTTCTTATACTTAGCAATCGAGCGCTTCACGGTCGCGAAATTGGTCAGCGTACCGCCGAGCCAGCGCGTCGCAGCGTAGTGCATGTTGCAGGAATCCGCCGCTTCGCGAATAACTTCCGCTGCTTGGCGCTTAGTTCCGACAAAAAGTAGTGGCTTCCCAGAAGCAACGAGTTCTTCAACGAATTCGGCTGCTTTTTCGAGCCGCTCGTAGGTTTTCTCCAAGTCGATAATACTGATCCCGTGGCGGTGATCGTAGACGAACTTTTTCGACTTTGGATTATAACGGCGAGTCTGGTGGCCAAAGTGGACGCCAGCATCGAGGAGGTCTTTGAGTGTAATATTCATGTGTTTGATCTCTCACGGGCACGGAGAGCAGACTGTATTGATTGAATCCCGCGAGACAGGTGCCGTTGCGGGGGTTGAGTTAATCTAGAATCGCCTAAGTACAAACGCGCACTTTGACGAAAAGTGGGAGAAAGTAGCCGCCTCAGGCCTCGTTACAAGGCTAAAGGGCCTACTTTTCGGAAAGAATCATTTCTACGACCCAAAGGCGTGCAGACAGGCTTGAGACCGCCAATTAGACTTCCCAAGGACCACGAATTCAACCTAGCTCAAACCTAGGCATCGCTCGACCAGGCTCCTGCTTCGGCGCCTAGCGGCAATGCTGCTCAATCCAGATATGAAAAACAGCTTTTATCAGGCCTTCGACTACGAACATATCGAGACGCGGCCGACGGATCCGGACGATCATCGCAATCCCTTTCAAATCGATCGGGACCGCGTCGTGTTCTCCCCCACTTTTCGTCGTCTGCAATCGAAGACGCAGGTCTTTCAGAGCGGGGAGTATGACTTCTATCGCACACGTCTAACTCACACGATCGAAGTCGCCCACATCGCGCGTTCGATTACCGACTATCTCAACGACAACAGTCCGGAGTTCACATCAGACTTCAAAATTGACACTGATCTGGTCGAGGCGGTCGGCCTCGCGCATGACCTAGGGCACCCACCCTTCGGCCATATTGGGGAGCGAAAGCTGAACGAATTGATGCACCTGCACGGTGGCTTCGAGGGCAATGCTCAAACCCTGAGGATTCTCACTGAGCTCATTTATCAGCGAGGCGACCAACCCGTCGGGATGAAGAGCACGCGAGCCTTCCTCGACGGCGTTTTGAAGTATAAGCGTCTCTATGGTGAAGCGACCACGGGCGAGGGAGCCGCAAAGCAGTATCCAGACAACCACTTCATCTACGATCACCAGAAAAGCATCCGCGCTTTCGTTTTTTCAGGAGCGGAGATTCCTCACGAAGGAATCAATCAGATAAAAAGCATCGAATGCCAGATCATGGACTGGGCCGACGACACCGCCTACTCGCTTCACGACATTGTCGACGGCATTCAGGCACGTTTCATCACGCTCGATAAAATTGAATCATGGAGAGACTTGCAGTCGGATTTGACCGCTATTCAAAAGCGAAAGCTCGACGAACTTCTCGAATCCATACGCAAGGGCTATTACGAGCCACGCATCGGCAGGCGGGTTGGAAAATACATTCATGCCTGCCGTATCGAAAAGTCTGATACACTGCTCTCAGAGTTCACTAACCGACACTGCTATCGCCTCTGTGTAGATTCTGAGATTGCTGAAGAATGCCAACTTTACAAAAGGATCGCCGTCGACCTCATCTTCAAAAGTTCCCCCCTCCAGCAGATTGAATTCAAAGGGGGTCACCTCCTCGAAGGCCTCTTTAACGCCTTCACCGCTCACTACATCGAGCCCTGCAAGAGTCGACTTCGCATCCTCCCCAGTGCAATAGATCAACGAATCGTTGAGGAGCAGGATTTGGAGATTCGATATCGCATCATATGCGACCATCTAGCGGCCATGACTGATACTGAAGCCCTTCGGATCCATCGACGCCTCTTCGATGCAGACTTCGCCTCCATCGCTGAGTTAACCTAGAAGAGCAGCAACCGTAACTCTAGTTTACGCTGGGGTCATCCGGCGCATCGACGATATAGCGCAGTTCAGGCGAAACATCGACAACGGTGTCACGCCAAAGCTGTCCATCTTTAGACCGCTCAAGAAGTTCGCCCGAGACAGGCTGCACAAGCCATGCATTCTCGGTCAGTTCGCCTTCCACTTGTCCCTCTCCCCAGCCCGCATGGCCTAGATAGGCCCGCACGGTATAGTCCGGTTGATCCTCAAGAAGCGCGATCACTTGCTCTGGCGTTGCGCCAAAGTGCAGCTGCAGCGCATCACCACTATCCTGCCATCTCCAGGCCGCAAGGATGAGACCGTCGGTCTGAACAGGGCCTCCTTCAAAAACCGGCACATCGGCCAATATGCTTCCTTCATACTGCGATCGATATTCTGAAAGCACCTTACTCAGAGAACGGTTCAAGACCACACCGAGGGCTCCCTCCTCTTGGGTATGCTCCGAAATAAGGACCACACTGCGGCGAAAGTTGGGATCAATCAGCCCTGGGTGCGCTACAAGCACACGCCCACGCAGACTTTCAAAATTGGCTCTCTCAAGATCTCTCATGCAAACAGTAATTCTCTAGAGTTGTTCGACCGACACACCAGATCCACTCAGCAGTTCGTTGACCAATGGGTCGTTCCGGTAAACATCGCGAAACTTGATTCGCTTAATCCCAGCGGCGGCGAGAATCTTCGCACAATTGATACAAGGGAAATGGGTCACATACGCGGTCGCGTTTTTGAGTGAAGCTCCGCGCCGTGCGGCGTCAGCAAGCGCATTTTGTTCGGCGTGAACGACCGCTTGTTCATGACCATCGCGTACCCGACTCTCGTGCGGAGCCCCGGGCAAAAAGCCGTTGTAGCCCGCGGCGATGATGCGATTCGCCTGTTCTCCACTCGATACAAGCACACAGCCCACCTGAAGCCTTGAACAACTGCTGCGGGTTGAAATCAAGAGAGCAGTGCACATGAAATACTCGTCCCAACTTGGACGATCTTCCAGCTTTCCAGTGACCTCAGCCAACTGCTCAAGCAATGGATACTTAATCCCCTCAGGCACCTCTACGGGCGACTCATTAACAGCCATCCTCGGAGACAAATTTATGCAACCCGTCGGAGCAAACCCATTTCTTGAGGAAACGATCTCGCCTAAGAAAAGTGGTCATTGCAGCGACACTCCCCTCGCCCCTAACTAATGACATGAAAGCGATCCGATTCAGCCTCAACGCGCCCTATACGCTAGGATTTTCCGCATTGTCCGTCTTCGCTTTGCTAGCCGGCGTCGTCAGTGATCATTGGACAACGATGAACATTTTCAGCGTTGGCGATGACATGAGCTTCACAAATCCGCTGAGCTATATACGCGTTTTCTGTCACGTTTTAGGCCATCAGGACCCGAGCCACCTCGTCTACAATCTCAGTTTCCTACTGCTCCTTGGTCCTATGCTGGAAGAGAAACACGGCATCTTTAAACTCTTTGTTGTCACTCTCGTAACGGCTGGAATGACCGCCCTACCGATGCTTCTCTTGCCGGGAAACCTCCTTGGAGCCAGCGGGGGGTCGTCTTCGCCTTCATCATCATGTCGAGCTACACCCGTGCGTCCTCAGGGGCGATTCCCCTCTCGTTCGCGCTCGTCACCTTCCTCTTTCTTGGGCGCGAAATCTACCTGGGATTTAGTTCAGAGGATACCGTCGCTCAATTTGCCCATATTCTCGGCGGAGGCGTCGGAGGCTTTTTCGCCGTTCGTTGGAAATAGGGCTCCCGCTTAGGTTTATAGCTGTGACGCAAGCCACGCTTGCAACGACGTCAAGTCGCTGAATTCCTTCCAAGCAAGCGCTCTATCATCGGAGCTCAGCCTAGCGAGATCAGGCACTAACACTGTTCGCAAACCCGCCGACACCGCCGATCGCAATCCATTCGGACTGTCTTCAATCGCGATGAGGAGATCCTTATCAATGCCTAGCTTTTCCTGCACCGTGAGGAAAATCTCAGGATGTGGCTTACTCTCGGATACGTCATCTCCGCAGACAACAATCTCAAAAAATTCACTGAAACCTTTCTGGGCCAGCTTACGATCTGCAACTTCGCGACGGGTCGAGGTCGCGAGCGCGAGGCGAAGATTGCACTCACGCGCCCAGACAAGGATCTCACGAGCACCTGATTTGAGTTCTACCGCGCCTCCTTCGACCAAGTCATCATACGCCTTTGTAAAGTAGTTCCAATGGGCTTCCATAGCCGATTCTGACCCCAACAGCTCTACCATACGGGCACGGCAACGGTGCGTTGCAAAACCGATCACAGATTCGGCGAAATTCTCCGGCAAGCCTTCCCCTATTGCCTCGCGTGTGCGTGCCCAGGCTTCAGCTGAGACACGTTCACTATCGAGCAAGGTCCCATCCATATCGAAAATTATACCCGTGAGCTTCATCTTCAGATCAATAGCTGCCAATGCGCCTTCACTGGCAAGACTGCTTCAAACCTTGTCGCAGGGCTCCACCTCTGCACATTCTACATCTATGGCAACTCTTCAAGAAATCTGCGCCTTCTGTGATAAGCGCACTCGACGCTCCGATATCAAAGACTTCCCCGGCGCCGAAAACGGCCTTCAAATCGAGAATAATGGCAAAGTGAAAAAAATCGGCGCGGCCGTAGATGCTGGCCGCTTGCCCTTCGAAGAAGCCGCACGCCGCGGGATCGATTTTCTCATCGTGCACCATGGGCTCTACTGGAACGCTCCCTTCCCTGTAACAGGAAACAACTACACGCGTTTCAAAACAGCGATCGAGGCGAACCTTGCCGTCTACGGTAGCCACCTACCACTCGACGCACATCCTGAGATCGGCAACAACGCACTCCTCGCACGTGAGCTAGGCTTAGACAAAGTAGGCACCTTCCTGCCTTATGATGGCAACGACATCGCCGTCCTCGCCAAAGGCATCAGCAGTCGCAAGGTTCTACGCAAACGCCTCGAGGCCTTTTTCCCGCATGTCACAGCCATCGAATACGGGCCCGAATATCTAAGCAACGTCGCTATCCTCACGGGTAGTGGACGGAGCACGCTTCCACATCTCAATGCCCAAGGCACACATACCCTCATCACGGGCGAACTCCGCCAAGAGCACTTCAACATCGCCCAAGAAGAAGGCCTTAATCTCTATTGCTGTGGCCACTACGCCACTGAGACTTTCGGCGTAAAGGCACTCGCGGCTGAAGTCGCCGCGAAGTTTAACCTAGACTGGGAATTTATCGCGACGGATTGTCCGCTCTGATCGTTCCACATCCCTAGCGAAGCATGAAGGCCCAGACACCTGGGTCAGTCGGACCTGGCTCAACCATATAGGCCCATGTCCCCGTATCCAGAATGAAGATCCAGGGTGCAAACTTGATCGATAAATAGCCAAGCCAGCTGCCTGTATTTGCCCATTCATTTTGAACCCCATCCAACTCAACAGGGTAACCTGCCCACGTCGAACCGCCTGAATCATCCGGCGCGGAAACAATAGCAAGAAAGCGGGCATCACGTAAATTGTTAGCCAATTCAGTCAGATTTCCACCGTCCAAATCACATTTTAATAAGCGCCAGTTCCCTTCAGTAATATAGAATTGGTCATTATAAAGCGTCAGACCAGTGGGCCGAGATAGACCGCTCAAAAGTATCGTCACATTAGAACCGTCCAAACCTGATGTAGAGAGCGTTCCAGCCCCCAAGTCCACCCAAAAGAGTGCCGTATCCGTGGCCAATATTCCATAGGGAATGGATAGATCGCCCCCCGTAATAAGATCAATCTGATTACCGCCATCCAAATCCATTCTAGAGACTGACTTTTCTCCAAAAGAATACGTGTAGTAGATATATTGAGAATTCACAAAGATGCCCTGATTGGCATTAGGGGTTGAATTTAATGTAACGACGCCAGTGCCATCCAAATTAGATCTCTTGATACCAGACCCAGACGTAATCCAATAAAGCATGCCATTGTATACTTGTATGGCTCTAGGGGTGCCAATTGTTGTTCCAGAACCCAATTCCACCGATGAGCTCCCATCCTCGTTCATGGAGTGAAGGCGCGAGTCGTTGTCCTGCGTAAAATAGATCTTGTCGTTCGCATAGGCGACGCCCCAAGGCCCCCCTAAATCCCCATACATCGCCTGCTGCAAGTTAGGGGTAAGGATTCATCTGATTGGAGCCATCTAAGTCCGCACGAACAATCGTGTCACTTGTGCTGTCCGCCCAAATGATAAAATCCGCAGAAACGATGTTTGAGCAGATTAGAAAGACAGTACAAAGCGATAGTAAAAAACTAGATTTCATATTCATGAGGAGTGATTCAAACAGTTAATATTATTCTGACACGGGGCCGAACGAATTGATGCAACAGCGATAAGTATGACTAAACTAATCCTAACTGCGCTCATAATCGCAGTTCAATCAAACCAAAAAAAATGCATCCTAGAGGAAGAAATCCTGAATCTGTATTGCTGTGGTCACTACGCATCTGAGGCCTTTGGCATCAACACCCTCGCTGAAGAAGTTGCTAAAGATTCGACCAAGCCCGGGAATCCATCGCAACGAATTGCCCACTTTAGACGCCTTGCCATTCGCCAAGAATTCATCCAAACACACTCCTAATGAAAACGATCGGCATCCTCAATGGACCTAACTTGAACCGACTTGGAACACGCGAGCCGGATGTCTACGGGTCTGCAACGCTCGCGGATCTCGAAGTGCTCCTACGCGAAGATGCAAGTGGCTTGGGCGTTAAACTGGAATTCTTTCAGAGTAATCATGAAGGAGCGCTTGTTGATCAACTTCACACCTGGGCAGATGCTAAAATCGACGGCGTCATCCTCAACCTTGCTGCTTACACCCACACCAGTGTTGCCCTGCGTGATGCCCTTTCAGCAACCGATCTCGCAGCTATCGAGGTGCATATTTCGCATGTTTATCAGCGCGAAGAATTCCGCCATAAGTCACTGACGGCGCCCGTCTGCCTCGGTCTGATTACAGGGCTAGGTTTCGAAGGCTACCGCTCAGCTCTGCGCTTCCTCGCAGGACGCTAGAGCGCACCGAGGAACTCCCATCAAGAGCGCTACTTTTGGGATTGAGTATCGACCTAGATTCATAGCTTCAGGGTCCGTAGCCGTCATTTAATTCTACCCCCTGAACGATGCAAAAAATAGTCCGCTCCCCATTTCAGTCCTCAGTAAAGAAAACTGTCAAAGGTAGGGATCGGCTGTCTCAGCCGTCCGCTCTGAGCGCCTAGTAGACCCCACCCCCACCGTCCCCTGGGGACAGGCGACCCTACCAAAAACAGGTCAACAGTTGGAGGGACTTTTCTTGATCTCACCCCATCGTCCCCATCAAAGGATTCGTCTTTATTCGTGCGATTAGTGGACATCCTCATAGCATAAGACCCACAGAACGACTTCGACCCTTGATCTGCGCCACACACATTTCATCTTTCAACTTGTGCCCACCGAGACGCGTGAAGTTAGACCTTTTCCTGCCAAGCCCGGCCATGTCCTCAGCCCACAAGGCGAGATCCTAGCGATCCCCGAAGGCTGGGCATTGCTCGCACCCGGCGATGCTGCCCTCAGTCGGCGCCTTAAAGCCAATGGCCCGACATGGACAGTGAAGCAGGCCAAAGGTCGCCGCGTCATCTCGCTCGGGATCTGGGCGCCCGCTGATCGCATTGAGGCGCTTCGCCAAGCACGCGAGTCAGAGAAGACGGATCCCAGCTATCAGAAGCAACTCGCTGCCGGCCGAGCCCGCCGCGCCAAGCAAGAAGAAGCCTACGGCGAAGACTTTAAAAATGCCGTCCTCAGCTACCTTAGTTTTCACGAAAATCACCGTGAGCTAGCGGGAAAGATGACCGAGCGTATCGTTGCCCACGCCATCCCTGTCGGCAGCGGCACGGTCGCTCGCACCAAACGCATACCGATCGAACAACGCGCCGAAGCCGCTACCATCGCTTGGATGCGTCACCAAACAACCGCCTACGACACGATGCACATCCCCCGCATCAAAGGCCAACGTCGCGAAGTCCGCAGGAAACTCGCCCAATACTCGAAGCAACTTATTGAGTGTTACCGCCGTGGAGAGGCAACTGAGATGAATAACTGCCCTCTCCAAGCCAGCCTTATTACATAACACCCAACACTTACAAGCCGCTGACTCAATTTATCAGATCCGGCAGCTTAGGGTCAGTTTGTCTCCAAAGTCAGACTACAGTCACTCAACCCACCAGCCCCTGCGCAAAGAGTGCACGCACCCGCGCTAGATCCGTCGCACTTGTCTTCGCGAGGAAACCACTTTTGTGAGCGAAGTGAACGTCGTCTTCAGCATCGATGCGGGTAAAATCGAGGCGGGCATCATCGTTGTGTCGGGATAGGCCATAACCTTCGCCGCGACGATCGGGCACAATTGTGCCGATGACAGGCGGGCCATCCGTGAGTTGTTGGATGTAGCGCCCGAGGCCCATGCCAGCGTCATCAGACATCGATTCTTTGCGCTCGAGAAAGAGGACGCGAAGGACTTCGCCAGCGTGCTCAAACTCCCACCATTGTGCCTCTTTTTCGATTGCTAGCATGCGCGAATGCATCGACTCGATGTATTCGAGCAGATCGGCACCGATCCAGCGCATGGTTTCCCAGAGAGTTTCACCGGGTTCAAGGCGCGTGGATTTGGCGAAGCGCCGCAGGAAGGTAACATCAATGGGTGAAAGGAGTTGGCCAAGGAGGTCGCGCTCAAAGCCAAATTGCCGCGCTGTTCCAATCGCTCCACGACAATCGAGCCATTCGGCCATTTCGAGCCAGTCGCAAAAGGCACGCGCATCCTCGTAAAGGTCGAGTGACTGCAAAATAAGGGACAGTGCACAGGTCGGCACATGATCGCGCGGAAACTGATGATGGTCGTAGTTGTTACGCTCAGGAGCGTGTTCGCCACCGACGTCGATCACTGCGATGGAGGCGTCCGCCACCTCTGCGTCGGTCGGATCGCGGCGCTCAATCGCTACTGGATTGCGGGCAAGAAAAACAGCGCAGGCGAGAAAGTCATCTTTGTGGGCTCCACCCGGGTGCGTTACGATCAGTTCGATGTTGGACATGAGGAGCCGACGGTGGGGTCTGAGAAAATCGGCGCAATCCGAGAATACGCCAACCGCACCTCCCTCCCAAAAGAGAGCGATCAAATGAAGGCGTATTTTCCAAGTCTCCGATCAAGAGAGGAGCCTCCCATAGGCTGCGACGGATTTCTTCAGAAACACCCATCGTTCAATGGCATCGAACCCTGGCTCATCATGTACCCATTGAGAGTCAGGGTCAGCATGTTCAGAAAGGATACGGGCGCATTCAGTCACAGTCTCGTAGATTTAACGAAAAAACAAAATCCCAACTGCAAGGATGAGGACTGGTCGATTTTCCACAATACTGGATCGCTCGATGCGATGCTACAAGCAGAGGAAAGTGGTGCGGGCGGCGGGAGTCGAACCCGCCTCTCAAGCTTGGGAAGCTCACATACTACCGATGTACTACGCCCGCAGAGGTTTGAGAGGTGGCAGCCTTCTCAAAAAATGGTACCCGGGGCGGGGGTTGAACCCGCACTCCCGAAGGAATCGGATTTTGAATCCGACGCGTCTGCCAATTCCGCCACCCGGGCATCCAGAAGGGTTGAGAGTTGTGTATCTTTTATGCCTTGAGGCAAGGGAAAGTTGCACTAGGCAAATAGACAAAAAAGCCACAACCGCTCGATGCGATTGTGGCTTGGTAGAAATTTTCAAGGAAGCTTCTTACTTTAACGCGGTGAAGCTCCGGCAATGGATAGCTTGAGCTCAATATTTTCTGAAACCTTGTCGGTGTTTTGACCGGGCTTGATGCCAAACTCACTGCGATCGATTGAGAAGGTTGCGCGGATGACGAGGAGGTCACCCTCAACATCACGTAAACGTTCAGACAGGCGACCTGGGAGGTAAGTGAGCTTAATCGGGACGGTGATGTCTTTGGATACACCCTTGAGGGTAAAAGTGCCCATCGCGTGAGCCTCATAGGTCATCCCACTCTTCTCTACCTGAGAGATCTCTTTTAGCTCGAAAGTGATTGCACCATGGTTGGCGGTATCGAGCCAACCATCACCGTGCATGTGCTCTTGCATCTTGTTATTCGTCACGGTGAGTGACGCCGCATCAACCACGATCGTGCCCTTGGTCGCTTCCGGATGCATGGGATCAAACGAGACTGTGCCCGAAATACCGCTAGCACTCCCGCTGATCGACTCGAGGGGAGCATCGAGGGTAAAGGTGACGTTGTTTACACCTTTAGGGTCTTTAAAATCAAAGGAAGCAGCACCGCTGGCATGGTGGTCGGCAGGAAGCGAGGCTACGAGAGCCAGCGCTGAGAGGAGAATTGTCGCAGTCTTAATCATTTGAATCAGATTTTGAGTTAGAAGAGAAACAAGCGTAAGTAATCAGGAGCCCTTGCGCCTGAAGAATATTCCGAGCGTGAACAAGACGACACCCAAAAGACATCCAGCCGCGAGCACTTCGAGGCCTGCGATGTAGGTCTCTTCATAGCTGATGCCTTCAATTCCCAAAATGGGGTCAACGGTTCGCACTTCGATGCGGTCCTTCGTCCAGCCCATGTTGAAATCGCCCGCTGCCCAAAGAGCAAACGTCGCCATCGCTGTCAGCACTCCAGCGATTCGGAAGATAGGAGAAAGACTCATCAAGCAACATTCAGTGAGCGATTTGCCACAAAAGCGAACCCTCAAGGTTGTTTTATCCTGATAAGCTTACCAGGTGTTCTGATCGATAGCGATTAATCCAACTCCGTCGGACGGACGACATCGGCCCCACCCTGACGGATCGCGCGATTGCGCAGACGCAAAGCCTGGAGGCGGATAAAGCCAGAGGCATCGTCAGGATTGTAATCACTCTTTACGCCTTCCATCGATGCGATGTTTTCGTCGTAAAGCGACAGGTCGGAACTGCGACCCACGGTCGTCATATTCCCCTTGTAAAGCTTGAGACGAACGTCGCCGGTGACGGGCTCAGAGGCCTTGTCGAAGAAGGCTTGGAGTGCTTCACGCTCGGGAGCATACCAGAAGCCGTTGTAAACGAGCTCAGCGTATTTAGGAATGAGGCTATCGCGCAAGTGGGCGAGATCGCGATCCATCGTGAGGGACTCCATTTGCTTACGCGCATGGAGCAGGATGGTGCCCGCAGGGGTCTCGTAGACACCACGTGACTTCATCCCGACAAAGCGATTCTCGACGAGGTCGATGCGGCCAATGCCGTGTTTGCCAGCGAGCTTGTTGAGCGAACGCATGATGGCGGCTGGGCGCTGGGCTTCGCCATTGATCGCGGTGCAGTCGCCTTTTTCAAAACTGAGAGTGACGTATTCAGATTCATCCGGCGCGTCCTCAGGATCGACCGTGAGTTTATACATCTCCTTGTTGTCTGGAGTTGTCGGATCAAACCAAGGGTCCTCAAGGATACCCGCTTCGTAGCTGATATGGAGGAGATTGCGGTCCATCGAATACGGCTTTTTAGCCGAGGCTTCGACATCGATCTTCTGCTCATCGCAATAGGCGATCATCTCCGTGCGCCCCGGGAACATTTCGCGAAAAACCGGCATGCGCCATGGCGAGATGATTTCGAGTTTAGGGGCGAGGGCTCCGTAAGTGAGTTCGAAACGCACTTGGTCGTTCCCCTTCCCTGTCGCGCCGTGGGAAACGGCGTCCGCGCCTTCCTTCTCAGCAATGGCGATGTGGGCCTTAGCGATGAGAGGACGCGCGATCGATGTGCCAAGGAGGTATTGACCCTCGTAGATCGCATTCGCGCGGAGCATCGGATAGATGAAGTCTTCGGCAAACTCATCGACGAGATCGAGGGTGTAGTGCTTGGAAGCACCCGTTGCCGCAGATTTCTCGGCGAGCCCATCGAGTTCTTCTTCCTGACCAACATCCGCGGCGAAGGTAATGATCTCAGCATTGTAGTGGTTCTTCAACCAGCTGACGAGAACGGTGGTGTCGAGACCACCCGAGTAAGCGAGGACAATTTTCATAGGGAAAGAATTAGAGAGAGCAGCTTATTGAGTTAACTTTGCGACAATAGCCTTCTGGACGTGAAGCCGATTCTCCGCTTCATCGAAAATAATTGAGCGCGGATCATCGAGCACGGCTTGCGAGACCTCCTCCCCAGCATGCGCTGGTAGGCAATGCAGGAAGAGCGCATCCGACTTAGCCGCATTGAGAAGATCGAGGGTGACCTGATAAGGTTCCATCGTTTTGAGGCGAACTTCCTTCTCGGACTCATCACCCATACTCACCCAAACATCGGTGTAGAGCGCGTCTGCACCTTTCACAGCCTCAGCTGGGTCGGTTGTAAACCGGTAGGTCTTCGGCAAGCCCGCAGCTTCGAGGAGCGGATCGATTTTCTCAGACTCAGGAGCAAACTCAGCGGGTCCACATAGAACGATTTCCATCCCGAAATGCGCCCCACCTAAAATCCATGAGTTCGCCATATTCGAAGCGCAGTCGCCAAAGAAGACGAGCCGCCGCCCTTTGAGCGAAGCGAAGTAATCCTCGCCCTTATCCGCCCACCGCTCCGCCACAGTAAAGGCGTCGGTGTAGATCTGACACGGGTGCAAAAGATCCGTCAGCCCGTTTACAACTGGAACCGTGGCATTCTGAGCGAGCTCTTCGACACTGGCATGGCTAAAGGTCCGGATGACGATACCGTGAACAAACCGCGAAAGCACTTGAGCAGTATCCGCAACCGTCTCACCACGGCCCATCTGGCTACCTTGCTGATCAAGGTAGAGCGGGTGTGCTCCCATTTCATGGAGCCCGACCTCGAAGCTCACGCGTGTCCGTGTACTCGGCTTATGGAAAATCATCGCCCAAGACTGTCCGGCGAGGATATCACGGCCAACAGTGGCCCGTTCAGCCTTCAGCTGGGCAGCGTGAGTGAAGACCTCCGATACTTCGGAGGTCGTAAAATCGGTCGATTTGAGAAAATCGCGCTTCATAGTCATACTCCTTCGGGTAAAGCATTCATGCCGAGAACAAGGTCGATGATACCAACAGCGGCTTCAAGCTCAGCAGGGGAAACATTTAAAGGCGGCATGAGCCGGATCGCATCCGTTCCGCCGCGTACGGTTAATAAGCCACTCTCACGAAAGAGTCCCATCCAATGCGACGGATCACCCTTCACGACGAGTGCAACGTGATAGCCCCGACCCCGTAGACCGGAAAGCTTATCAGAATGCCTTGAAACGAGTTCTTCCAAAGCAGCGTGCCATGGCGCCGACTGAGCCTGCACCTTATTCAGCAAGCCCTCGTCGTCGATAACCTCGAGCGTGGCAAGCGCTGCTGCACAAGCCAACGGCGTCCCGCCAAAAGTCGTCCCATGGCTTCCGGGCGTAAAGAGCTTCGCAGCAAAGTCGGAAAGCCAGACTGCTCCGATTGGAAAGCCGCCTCCGAGGCCTTTCGCCATCCCAATCGCATCAGGCTGAATACCTGATGATTCATAGGCGTAGAAATCACCTGTCCGGCCAATGCCACACTGCACTTCATCAATAAGGAGAAGAACCTCCCGCTCATCGCAAAGCTTCCGGAGCCCTTGGAGAAATTCGGTTGTAGCGACATTGATACCGCCTTCGCCCTGAATCGTCTCGAGCATGACAGCAGCGGTCTCTTCATCGATCGCAGCTTCAAAGGAGGCAAGGTCGTTGAACTTCGCATGGACGAACCCAGGAACAAGTGGAGCAAAACCCTTTTGGACTTTCGCCTGTGGCGTTGCGCTCATGCCACCAAAAGTCCGGCCGTGAAAAGCGTTCTCTGCTGTCACTACTTTGTAGATCTTGCCCTCTTCTCCCCCAGCCTTCTCGACGCCATAGAGCCGAGCGAGCTTAAGCATCGTTTCATTTGCTTCAGCTCCGCTGTTGCAGAAAAAGAGCTTACCCGAGCCTCCAGTCTTGGCGCAGAGCGCTTCAGCAAGAGCAGCCTGTTGAGGGATGTGGTAGAGATTACTCACATGCACGAGTTCCGCTGCTTGTTTTTGAACGGCATGGACCCATTTCGGGTGACCGTGGCCAAGCGCGTTGACGGCAATACCACTACAGAAATCAAGATAGCGGCGCCCCTCAGCATCCCACAGTTTCGTTCCCTCACCACGCACCAGCGTAAAGGGAGCATTACCGTAGTTGGAAAGCACATACGACGCATAGGCCGCTTGTGTTTTCTCCGAGGTGATTTTGCTCGCTGTGATTGATTTCATTTTAACTCCTATGCTTCGGAACTAGGATCATCCTGCACGATCTCTGTTCCAATGCCCTTATCAGTAAAGATTTCTAGAAGTAGGCTATGGGGCAATTTCCCATCAATAAAGTGTGTCCGGTGGACCCCGCCAAGGATCGCCCGCTGGGCGCTATCAACTTTCGGCATCATGCCGCTACCGATCACCCCAGAGTCTTTGAGTGACTGCACTTCACCCATCCGCAAGGTCGAGATAAGGGTGGCCGGATCGCTTGGGTCTTTCATCAGGCCTGGCACATCGCAGAGGTAAACAAGCCGCCGAGCGCTCAAAGCGATCGCGAGATGGGACGCCGCAACATCAGCATTTATATTATAAAAATGACCAGTGTCATCGATTCCCACCGGAGAGACGACAGGAAGTTTTCCAGCCTTCAAGAGCGTCTCAACTTCAGTCGTTGTAACAGAATTAATTTTACCAACGAAACCGAGATCGACGGGGTTACCCGCGCTATCGTGACACAGCTTTTCACAGGAGAAAACGCTCTGTCCAAAAACGCCAACACCTGCAGCTCCGATCGTTTCAAGTTTATCGACGATGCCTTGGTTAATCACTCCGTTGAGCGTTTTCTCAACAAGACCGACCGTAGCCGCATCCGTCACCCGCATCCCATTACTGAAAACAGGTTCGATCGCAGCCTCCTCCATTGCCCGAGAGATGGCTTTGCCGCCGCCGTGAACGAGCACGACATGGATGCCCACGGTTGAAAGGAAAGCAACATCGATCGCGACCCGCTCAGTAGCGCCTGGCTCTTCAAGAAACGAACCACCGATTTTAACCACAAAGACAGAGCCCCCAAAGCGTTGAAAATACGGCAATGCTTCGAGCAACACCTCAGTCTTCGACTGTAAATCTATGTCATCGAGCCTACTCATTATTCAGACCGGTTAAAGTTAACGTAGCCGTCTGTCAGGTCACTGGCAAAAAGCCGTGCACTGCCCCGGCCAAGCCCCATGTCCATCTCAATGATAAATTCTTTTTCCCGAACGACCTTCTTCCACTTCAGCTCATTCTTGCTCACGGGAAGGCCTTTAGCGAAAACTGGAACCGCTTTCTCACTGTCACTCACCCGATAGGCCAAATTCAGTTTCGCTTCGACAAGGTCGACTCCCGCATAACCAGCCGCATCAAACAGCCGACCCCAATTCGGATCTTGTCCAAACCACGATGTTTTCACGAGGAGAGAGTTGCCTATCGTCCGCGCAACCTTGTCCGCATCGGCAGCGCTCCGCGCTCCGCTTATCCTCAACTCGACGACCTTTGTGATTTTTTCACCATCGCCCACAATAAGCCGAGCGAGAACTTCGCATACGTAGTTAAATCCTGCTACAAAGTCTGCTTTTTCTTTCGGGCCAATTTTTACACCCGAGGCACCGTTCGCCAGCGCAATGACCGCGTCATTGGTGCTCGTATCACCATCCACCGTGATCGAGTTAAACGATGGTCCAACGCCTTCTTGAACAAGCCGCTGAAGCGCCCGTGCCGGCACCTTGGCATCCGTCGTAATAAAAGCGAGCATCGTAGCCATATTTGGCTGAATCATACCCGCTCCCTTAGCGATACCTGAGATCGTGTAGGAGCCTTGGCTTGTTTTCACCTTAACGGTTACAACTTTCCGTTTCGTATCCGAAGTTAGAATACAATCGGCTGCGCCTAGACCAATGACTTTAGTCGATCCCAGATGCTGCATCTCAGGTTTGAGCGCCTTCAGTATCCGTTTAATCGGCAAAGTCCTGCCAATCCGACCCGTCGACGCGACGAAGAAGCTGCCTTCCGGCGCTTCGGTAAGATACTCAGAAGTCTTCGCCATCGCCAGCGCATCCACCTCACCCTGAGGACCCGTGCATGCGTTCGCGTTTCCACTGTTAAAGACAATGCCATGGAAAGCGTTTTGCGACTTCAAGCGCTCTTGGCAGAGCCGAACCGGCGCCGCGACAATCTTGTTTTGGGTAAAGACAGCACCCGCCGAGCAAGGCAAGGCAGAGTAAACCATCCCAAGATCAAGGCAATCAGAGCCAACACCTCGGATGTCACTAGCGATTGAACTGCACAAAAAGCCCTTCGCGTCCGTGAGGCCACCGGGCTGCATATGAACAGTAAAAGGTGTTTTTGCCTTAGCCACTACTTGAGCCCTTCGTCTTCAGGCCAGCCGGCCAATAAATTTAAGATCTGAATCGCCTGCCCTGAAGCACCTTTGATCAGATTGTCGATCACGCTGGTGATAACAAACCGCTTCGTCCGTGGATCAAAAACTGCACTCATCCGGCAATGATTGCTTCCAACGACGTGCTTCGTTTCAGGGAACGTTCCTGATGGGAGCACATCAACAAAGGCACTTTCACCGTATACGCTCTGCCAGGCGTCATAGAGAGCATCGATGGAACCCTGCGCCTGTCCGACGATCGTTGTCTGAATACCTGCATGGACAGGAATGAGGTGAGGGGTGAATTGAACGAGAACATCGGTTCCGGCAAAATCCGCCAACTGCTCTTCGATTTCAGCCGTGTGCCGATGGTTCGGTGCACCGTAGGCGAGCACGCTACCCTGCCGTTCACTGAAGCTGAAAAATTCTGTAGCCTTCCGCCCTGCGCCCGAGACACCACTCAGACTATTGATGATCAAGCCTTCGGGCGAAATCAATTTGTCCTTAAGAAGTGGATACAAAGGAAGTTGAACACTCGTTGGGTAACAGCCTGGGCACGCTAACAGCTGGCTAGCCCGCCAATCGTCACCCCGATCCTCTGCGATCTCAGGCAAGACATACGGAACCCTCGGGAGCCATTCCTTTGCTGGGTGCTCAGCACCGTAATACGTCGCGTAGAGTTCAGGCGAATCAAGCCGAAAGTCAGCACTGAGATCTATAACTGTCTTACCCGCTTCCACGAGTGGGAGCGCGTACTCAGCGGCTACACCATGCGGCAAAGCTAGAAAATAGTGCGTGACCTCTTCGTTGGCTGCGAGTTCGTGCACCTCTGAGCTGACAAACTTCAGTTCCCTCTTGGGTCCAGCAACACCCGGCATGACTTCGTCCAACGTCTTGCCGATTTGCGAACGCGACGCGACCAGCGCAAGCTCAGCCTGCGGATGCCTCGAGAGCAGTCTAACCAGCCATTCCCCGGAATACCCGGTGGCGCCTATAATACCGACTTTCATGAGTAGAATCTGTGCTGAATAGGAAAAGCATATTGCTCAGAATATCCGAGCAAAACCGAAAATATGAGAGATCTGGAAAAAGAAAAACCCTTCCCGCAACATCGAGGGGTCGCCTCGAATCGCAGGAAGGGTTTCTCGAAATGCAATTCGTACTGAGACGATTAACGCTTGGAGAACTGGAAACGCTTACGTGCGCCCGGTTGTCCTGGTTTCTTACGCTCACGGCGTCGTGGGTCACGTTTGAGGTGGCCGCCCTTTTTCAGGTCGCCGCGGAGTTCAGCATCAAATTTCTCGAGGGCACGAGCGACACCGAGTCTAACCGCACCGGCTTGGCCATTGGGACCGCCGCCTTGAACTTTAGCAACAATGTCGAACTGACCGACTTTGTCTGCTGTTACGAGCGGAGAGACGGTGGTACGGACGAGGGCCTCTTCATACATGTATACTTCGAGATCTTTACCGTTGATCTCGAACTTGCCGCTGCCGCCGGGAATGAGACGGACGCGGGCCGAAGCGCGCTTGCGGCGGCCGGTGCCTAAAAAGTGGGTGGTGGTTTCGCTCATGGAATAAAAATTACTTGGTTGGGAAGGGGAGCGGCTCTTGAGCGGCGTGTGGATGCTCAGATCCGGCGTAGGCCTTCAGCTTGCTCAGCTGAATGCGACCGAGGCGATTACGTGGCAACATACCACGAACGGCGTGCTCGATGATGTAGGTCGGCTTGCTTTCGCGGAAGTCAGCAACAGATTTGTAATACTCGTTACCAACCCAGCCAGTGTAGAACATGTACTTCTTGTTCTGTTCCTTTTTGCCCGTCACTGCGATTTTGTCTGCATTGATAACAATGACAAAGTCACCGGTGTCGGTGTGGGGGGTGTAGGTCGGCTTGTGACGACCACGTAGGATGTTAGCGATCTCAACGGACAAACGACCGAGGACCTTATCAGTAGCATCAACTACGTACCATTTGGGCTGAATTTCGCCCTTCTTTGCCAGATAGCTCTTCATGTGCGGGAAAAGCGGAAAAAGTGTGTATCGCCTGCGGGCCTGTCAACCCATAGTTCATCCTGAGGACACTTTTTCGAGAGCGGGCGAAACGTAGCACTTAAGCGGATTCCTACTAAGCGTGGCCCAGAATCTGTGCGATCTGCTCTACGTCTTTGTCGCCCCGGCCACTCAGGTTAACGAGCAAGAGCTGATCACTGCTCATTTTCGGTGCTTCTTTAAGGATGTAAGCAATGGCGTGCGTGCTTTCTAGGGCGGGCAAAATACCTTCCGTTTCACAAAGCACTTTGAAGGCATCGAGAACCTCTTCATCCGTCGCGTATGCATACGAAATCCGTCCTTCGTCACGGTAATACGCGTGCTCAGGTCCCACTGCTGCGTAGTCGAGTCCTGCCGAAATGCTGTGAGTGGGTAGAATCTGACCGTGCTCATCCTGAAGAACGAAGGTGCGGCAGCCTTGGAACACACCGAGGTTTCCGCCCGAGAAGCGCGCGGCATGCTCACCCTCACGAATTCCATGTCCTCCGGCCTCAACGCCGACAAGATTCACGGTAGGTTCGTCCAAAAAGTCGTAGAAAAAGCCCATCGCATTACTGCCACCACCGACACACGCGACCATTTCGTCGGGCAAGCGCCCTTCCATCGCGAGGATTTGCTCGCGAGTCTCTTCTCCGATGACCTTGTGAAAATCACGCACAATCATCGGGAACGGATGCGCTCCGAGAGCTGATCCAAGAATGTAGTGTGTCGTCCGCGAGCTCGCAACCCAGTCGCGCATCGCTTCGTTGACCGCATCCTTGAGTGTCTTTTGGCCCGATTCTGCTGCGACAACCTCTGCACCACACAGGCGCATGCGGAAAACGTTGAGGGCTTGGCGCTCCATATCGACGCTTCCCATGTAGATGCGGCACTTGAGGCCAAACTTTGCACATACCGTCGCGGTTGCCACGCCATGCTGACCGGCACCGGTTTCGGCGATGATTCGTTTTTTGCCGAGGCGCTTGGCGAGGAGAACCTGCCCGATGACATTGTTGATTTTGTGCGCACCCGTATGGAGTAAATCTTCGCGCTTGAGATAAATCTTCGGCCCACCGATACGCTCCGAGAGTTGCTCAGCGTAGGTCAACATCGTCGGCCGCCCGGCGTAGTTGCGAAGGTAGTAATCTAGTTCGCGCTGAAACTTAGGATCCGCCTTCGCTTCCAGGTAGGCTGCCTCAACATCCTGCAAGCAGGTGTAAAGCGTCTCAGGTACGTAACAGCCGCCATAAGGACCAAAGTGCCCCCGCGCATCCGGCCACGACTCCTTGGTTAACTTTGACGCTTCAGACTCTACGTTCACCTTACTACTCATATCTATATGTATCGATCGGGCGAATCGACTCAACCCGGGGCCATTGAAAATTCATCGGCATCTTTTTCCTGCTAGATTCCTAAAGCAATCCCCATTTAGAAGGCTCAATACAAGCCTCCCGCCTGCCCTACCCATCCATGCGCTCTTCGATGTATTTGATCACGTCTTCAAATTTCGCGCTATTTGCCTTATTTACCCTGATCAGGCTTTGGTGTGCGTCGAGGGCAATTTTCGCGTGAACCGACTCGGTTTTTGTCTCACCACCGAGCATTTCATATTTACAAGGCTCGAGTTCGGTTTCGCCGTTTAGATCGACATTGACGAGATGGTCGAGGCCTAGGCTTTGAACTGAATCGAGATTCTTCTCGTCGAGGTGGATCAGAGTCAGTTCTCCCTTATCTTTGAAGCCCGAAAGCTCAATGCCGGCACTGGCAAGGATGCCAAGAAAGGTCGAATCCATCCCTTCGCAGGCCCCTAAATCGACAACGAAGTTTCGCTTCCCTTGCCGAATCATGGAGTCAAAGAAGTCCTTGATCGGCGGCGCATTCTGGAAACACGCCCGCCCGTTCACGACGAGTTGAACTGGGTCAGTATCAGCGTTTACTAAAAAAGCTGCTTTTGATTCGGGCATCTGTGTTCAAGGGTAATGATTATACACTACGTATTTTGAATGGTCAGTCAAACCGAACTACCACTCGAATCACAAAAATTTAGAGCGCTTCAGCATAGGAAGTCTCCGATCAGCTCCTGAACTTAAAGACTGGAAATCAAGTCCGTCCGAGGCGGAGCGAATTTAGTCAAGTTGATGCCATCCACCGCAGCTCTATATTCATCCATATCAGGAATTCTACCAAGGATCGCAGATAGAACGACAACGGGAGTGGACGCGAGGAGCGACTCCCCTTTTTTACGATCGGAATCCTCAACGACTCTTCCTTGAAACAACCGTGTCGAGGTTGCCATCACGGTATCACCTCTAGCTGCTTTCTCCTGATTGCCCATGCAAAGGTTACAACCCGGACGTTCGAGATACATCATGTTTTCGTATTCGGTGCGTGCTGCGTTCTTAGGTGCATCATCGTCGAAGACGAAACCAGAATACTTCTGCAACATCTCCCAATCACCTTCAGCCTTGAGTTCATCTATGATGTTATAAGTAGGCGCTGCCACGACGAGCGGAGCCTTGAACTCCACTTTACCTTGTTGTGCTTCAAGGTTCTTGAGCATTTGAGAAACAATTTTCAGGTCTCCCTTGTGAACCATGCAGGAACCGACAAATCCAAGATCTACATGCCTCTCGCCTTCATAGTAAGAGAGTTCGCGAATCGTATCGTGTGTATAGCGCTTAGAGACTTCTTCGTTATTCACATCCGGATCCGCGATCATCGGCTGAACCACTTGATCCAAATCGACGACAAACTCCGCGGAATACTTTGCATTCGCATCCGGCATGAGCGCTGGCTTCGCGCCTGAACGAATATCAGTGATACGCTGATCCGCTATATCGACCAAGCCTTGTAAGACCTGCCCATCGTTATCCATGCCCTTCTCGATCATGATCTGGATACGCCCTTTCGCGATCTCCAGAGATTCAATCAAGGTCTCGTCCTGAGTAATACAAATGGAGGCCTTCGCCTTCATTTCGGCAGTCCAATCCGTGAAGGTGAACGCTTGGTCGGCTGGCAGTGTTCCAATGTGAACCTCAATGATCCGGCCTTGGAAAACATTGTCCCCAAATTTCTTCAGCATTTGCGACTGCGTGGCATGCACCACGTCTCGAAAATCCATGTGGTCTTTTAGGTCACCCTTGAAGGTGACTTTGACCGATTCAGGAATAGGCATGGTGGTTTCACCCGTCGCGAGGGCGAGGGCTACGGTGCCAGAGTCCGCTCCGAAAGCGACGCCCTTAGACATGCGGGTGTGCGAATCACCACCAATAATGATCGCCCATTCATCAACAGTCAGATCATTCAGCACCTTATGGATCACATCCGTCATGGCGTGGTATTCGCCTTTTGGATCACGCGCGGTGATGAGACCGAACTTGTGCATGAACTGCATGAGGCGAGGAATGTTTTCCTGCGCCTTTTTATCCCAGACAGAAGCCGTATGACATCCAGATTGGTAACCGGCATCCACCGTCGGTGAGATTACAGTCGCGGCCATCGCCTCTAGCTCCTGAGAAGTCATGAGCCCAGTCGTGTCCTGAGAGCCGACAATATCTGCCCTTACGCGCACATCAGACCCGGCGTGTAAAACGACTCCCTCAGTCACACCAACTGCGTTCTTATTGAAGATCTTCTCGACAGCGGTGAGACCTTGCCCAGCATGCGAAATTTCTTTGGAAGGTGCAAAGACAGGCGCTACGTCGACGCCGAGAGTTTGGGCGGCGAAGCTCTGTAGTTTTTTACCAAATACAACTACATAGGAGCCACGGGCCTTGATGAATTCAACTTTTTGAGGCGTTAAGGCCGAAGAAATGTCCACCAGCTCTTGGTCGCCGTTATACAATTTCTTCTTCTTCGTATTGATCGTCAGCACGGTGCCGGTCGCGACCGAGTAGGCCTCTTCAAGTATTGGATCACCGTTCGCGTCCTTGACCGGGTTGCCTTCAGCATCGAGCTTCTTCACCCAGTTTTTGAGGTCGATGCCGATACCGCCAGTCACACTGACCGTCGTTAAAAAGATCGGAGAAATGCCATTGGTCCCAGCAATAATCGGAGCAATATTGACGAATGGAACGTATGGGCTCGCTTGCTTACCCGTCCAGAGAGCCACGTTATTGACCCCTGACATACGAGAGGAGCCCACGCCCATGGTTCCCTTTTCGGCGATCAACATCACACTCTTGCCGGGATGCGCCTTTTGCAGTCCTTGGATTTCAGCTTGGGCCGCCTCAGAGATCATGCACTTACCATGCAGTTCACGATCGGATCGAGAGTGTGCTTGATTACCGGGCGACAATAAGTCGGTCGAGATATCGCCCTCGCCAGCGATGTAGGTAACCACATCGATTTCTTCCACAACCTCTGGAAGCTTGGTAAAGAACTCGGCCTTGGCATAGCTCTCGAGAACAGCTTTAGCGATGGCATCCCCCGCCTTGTAGGCAGCCTCGAGGCGACCTGTATCTGCCTCATATAGAAAAACTTGGGTCTTCAGGACCTCAGCGGCATCGCGTGCGATGGCTGCATCATCCCCAAAAGCTAAATCAAGGAGGACCTCAACGGAAGGGCCGCCCTTCATGTGGGACAACAACTCATAGGCAAAGACAGGCGTAATTTCTTCGACGACCGACTGACCAAGAATGATCTCCTTTAAAAACGCTGCCTTCACATCCGCGGCACTCGTTGTTCCTGGTATAGTGTTATAGATGAAAAACTTCAGAGAATCGTCTCTGTGTTCATTGTTAAGATCTTTAACCTGAGTAACGATCTCACTTAACAGTTCACCGCCATCAATAGGCTTAGGATTTAACCCTTGGTTTTTTCGATCCTCAATTTCTTTGATGTAGTCTAAATACAGGCTCATTTTTCAGCTTTTGTTGTCTAAAATAAGCGAATGCTCTGCCTAAGTTGCAACCTCATATGCAACTGAGATGGGCGAAAAACCTCGGTTTTTTTCACCTAAGAATTCGAAGCTATTCCCCAACGAGCGGAGAAAACGGTCCAAGGTCGCCCTCCAGCTGGTAGTATGCAGGGGACGCTGATACGTCCTCAGGGGTGTAATAAATTGACTCACCCGTTCCTTCGACGCGCGAAACCGTCTCCCAAGTGACAAAATCTGTCGTCTCTGTAAGGGTGTAATATTGGTCCTTTTGACTGGAGAATACGAACGAGGTAGCGCCCTCTCGCAAGAGGCTCTCAAGGATCGGTTGCGCCTCAGCGAGATCGAAGAGAAAGACCTCTCCCGGATCAAAATTCCCTGTCCCCGAAGTCGATTCAATCGAAAATGCCGAGCTTCCGGTGATGGCGAGAGCACTTGTGGACTGCACTGTCTGGCTCGTATTACGAAATGAAATCGTGAGGACCTTCGTTACCCCATCCTGAGAAAGTGTCCCAAAATCAACCATACCTTCTGAGGAAGCTTCAAAGGCCGTCGATTCTGGCGGCAGAAAATCGATCCCGCGGACAATGATCAGATTGCCCACATCAGCAGGCAAACCACCCAAGCCGTCGCCCACCATTTCATTAACGATAAGATCAGGCACCCCATCGCCATCGATATCGCCCGAGGCTGCACTGTAGCACAGCGTATCCCCAGTGTTTCCACCCACTGTTCCAAGCGCCCCCGCGAGCTGGGCGAGGCGCAGCTCATCCGAAGGCGGTAGATTTGCAGGCAGCAAATCGATCGCGTCGGGCCATCCGCCCGCACGTCCGTATAGAATGCTGACGCTGCCGGCGCTAGTGCGCGTCAGGCCTTTTACGATGGGATTGTCATGGGGGTTACCGATCGCCAAATCCGCAAACCCATCGGTATCGAAATCACCGTGCAGAACCGTATCTGAGCTTATCGCTCCTCTCACCGGTCCTTGAATGCGCGTCAGCCGCACCGCGTCCGGAGCATCGTCGATCGAAAAATCCAACCCTCTCAAAAGTCATGCCGCGTAGAACACATAGCCTTCGCCTGCCGATGAACGCGCCAAAGGCGAGGCAACGAGGTCACCGGCGAAAAACTCGGGCAGTCCATCGCCATCGTAGTCTAAACCACCGATCAGTTCTTCTCCAAAGGAGCGATTGGCAGAGCCGCCATCAATCCGCGTATAGTCGCCTGGGGCCGAAGCATCGACTGATAGAGCGTAGCCCTCGGGCCACAGAGTGGGCGGAAAATTCTCGTCCCAAAGAATGAATACCGTGCCGTCAATACTGCCTCCCCTTGCCTCGCCTGTGCCTGACGGAGCACTGGGTAAGCGAATACCGGCACCCGCCCGATTAAGTGTTGCCGCGATAAGAATCTCGGCGCGCCCGTTGGGGTCCAAATCAGCGACCTGAACGGTTCCTCCGAAATGGTAATCGGCCGAATCCAACGGCGGCGTGATCCGCGCGACGTGTCCTTTTAGCACATCAGGAAATGATGCGGTTCCAAATTCGAAGAGGTCAGCCAGTGGTATCGATACATTTGCCAAATGCCCGCCGCCCCGAATCACATAGCAGGCTCCACTGTTATTCGTAATCGAAGTCCCAGGCGCGCCTTCTTCATCTGTTCCGACGAGAATGTCTGCCACTCCATCGCCCGTGATGTCGCCCGTTCGCATCCAGATCCCAAGGCGATCATAGCTTTGTGGCCCCACGAAGGTCAGCGTCGAGATGAGCGGCGGCACATCCGATAAATCGAGGTAGTTCTGCTCTGAGCCCGTATTTAACGCAGTGAGATCGCGAAGGCCTGCCGAACCGAAAACAATCGTTAGCCCACCCGCCCCGGGTCTAGCTGGGTTGGCTGTCGGGTGAGAAAAATTCTGGCGCGCGATGAGTAAGTCCCCAAAGCCGTCCCCGTTGACATCATCCATCCAGATCTCACTGCCCGTCGACTCCGAAGGCAGGGCTCCCGCGATATGCAAAATATCCGTGCGCGGAGCAGCGGCATCTTTCTCGATGGGCTGAACTGAGCCGCCGCCAAGATCATCCACGACGCGGCCATCGCCGAAAACAAGCGTGACGATTCCAGCGCCAGCTCGTCCAAGCGGATCGCCGAGGAACTGAGCGAACGCAGTGTCCTTGTAGCCATCGCCATCGACATCGAATCCACCACAGACAGGCACGCCAAAACGACCATCATCAGTGTTCCCGTGCCCATAGACTCGCGTGAACGCTTTCCCCTCAGGTGGGTCCGCTAAGTCAATAACAAGCGCCTGCGCCGCCAAGCCGACAGCGAGGACACCTAAACTGAGAGCACTAAGGAGCGTTTTCATGCAGACTGCCATTGATAGCGCAGAACAGAGCCCCCCACAAGCTCAGGTGACAGAGTCTAGGCCCCCAGAGCCGCTTTGATCTCGTCAAATGGCGGCAAAACAGAAGGCACATCACTCGACCAAGCGTAGGTCACCGTGCCGGACTCATCGACGATGAAGGCACTGCGTTTCGCCACGCCCTTGAAACTCAGTGCACCGGGAACGAAATCCGCATCCAGAATACCGTAGGCTGTGCTCACTTCTTTGTTAAAGTCACTCAGGAGGGGAATCGTGATGCCGGCCGACTTCGCAAATGCTTCTTGAGCAAATGGGCTATCCACACTGATGCCGTAAACGACCGCATTGAGTCCGGTGTAGTCGGATAGACCACCACTCACGGTGCACAGCTCTTCCTCACATGTGCCGGTGAAAGCGAGTGGGAAAAAGAGGAGTAAAGTCTTTTGCTTGCCCGCAGAATCAGCGAGCGAGATTTCATTAAGTCCATCTGCTGTCTTGGACTTAAGCGTGAAAGCGGGGGCGGTGGTTCCTGTTGAAATTGCCATAACTCAACAATTAGGAGAGTCAGAAGAGTTTGCGCAACTCCTTCTCTCACAATCCCACACAATCCCACCCCTACTCCCAGCCTTACTCTCAATCCCAATCTTCATCCTACTCCACACCCCACACCCAACCTGCCGTAAACGAGAACAAAAATTTGGATTAGAATTACGGCTGGATTTAGGAGTATAAGGAGGACAATGAGTAGCCATTCACACTTCTGGGCTTGAAATACCTCCGCGCCCGTTCTGCCATGCACTCACTCCCATGGACTCACTTGCCATCCTGAAACAAAACACGATCGACCTTCACACCGAAGCCGACCTCAAAACAAAACTCTCAAGTGGTCGCCCTCTGCGGATCAAGCTCGGTGTCGATCCGACACGCCCCGATCTCACTTTTGGTCACATGGTGGTGTTTAATAAGCTGCGCCAATTTCAGGACCTTGGGCACGAAGCCATCCTCATCATCGGAGACTTCACTACCCTGATCGGAGATCCGAGTGGCCGTTCGAGCACACGCCCCGTTCTGACCAAAGACGAAATTCAATCGAACGCAGAGACATACATCGAACAGGCCTACAAAATCCTCGACCGCTCCAAAACAACCGTTCGCTACAACAGTGAATGGTTCGACAGGATGGGCTTCGAAGACTGCCTTCAACTAGCGCGAAAAATGACTGTCGCCCGCATGCTTGAGCGCGACGACTTCGCAAAGCGATACGAGTCTCAAACCCCCATCTCGATCATCGAGTTTCTATATCCTCTTGTTCAGGGTCAGGACTCCGTCGAGATCGAAGCCGACGTCGAAATTGGCGGAAGCGATCAACTCTTTAACTGCCTCGTCGGAAGGCAGCTTCAACGTGATGCGGGGCAAGAAGAACAAGTCGTCCTTACCCTTCCTCTCCTTGTCGGAACCGACGGCACAAAGAAGATGTCCAAGAGTCAGGACAACTACATCGCCTTCAACGACAGCCCGAAAGACATGTTCGGAAAGATCATGTCGATCAGCGACGAGGTGATGTGGGACTACTACAGGTTACTTCTCCTGAAAACAGAAGATGAGATCACTGGCTTCAAGGCGGAGCATCCAATGAAGATGAAGAAGCAACTCGCCTCAGAATTAACCGAAAAGATCCATGGCGAGGGCCGCGGCACCCATGAGTTGGAACAATTCGAAAAAGTGTTCTCTCAAGGCAAGCGCCCCGATGAAATGCCAAGCTTCAAATGGAGCACCCTCGCCGAAGGCGATACTCAAACGCTCCTGAATATCCTCGGTTCGACCAATCTCTTTCCCTCCAAAAAGGAAGCCAAGCGCCTCATCCAACAAGGTTCGATCAAGATCAATGACGAGAAAGTCACTGACCCGATGACGGCAATAGAGGCACCTGGCGACGAGGGCACGGTCATCCAAGCAGGCAAACGAATCTTCTTCAGAATCGAAAGCTAGGGCTTAGAGCGAAGTATCGGGAATTCTGATACACTTTTGTTACAATTAGAAAAGAGCTCTGACTCTTTTTTTACGCGCGACGGGTGAGTCTATACAGAGATCGCTACTCGCTTCGAGTAAAGCTACTAGCTCGCTATGTGCTAATTACTTAGCGCCGACTCCCATTCCCAATGAACGGAGGAAGACAAGACGTTAAGGGTTCGTAAAAGAGGTGCCGAAGACGCCCGATTTGATTAAAAAAAAGCAAATTTAGAGTTCTGCTTACCCGTGAGCTAAAACTATTACGGGAACACCGATGTGAGAGGCACAGATCAATCTTTCGCATCAATGATATCCAAAAACATTCTCCGCTTACTATCCGCAGCCCTCACTGCTCTGGTAATGCCTACAGCCCTCAGCGCTCAAAGCGCCGCTTCGACACCTGCCGGATGCTTTCCGGTTCTTCTTCAAGCAGGCGCCGACAACGCGATCGGGATTCCCCTCCAACGCTCAGCAGGATTCGTCGGACGGATCCACTCGATCTCCGGTTTCGAGATCACTCTAGCAACGAGCGCTGGATGGACGCCAAACGAGCTCATCGGAGCCAATGCCAAAAATGAGAAATATTTTTGTCAGATCAGAACGGGCGCCCTCGCTGGAGCGACACTTCCTATCATCTCAAATGACGATGGTAGCTTTATGATTTCTCCGCAGAGCGAGGACATCACTGAGCTCCTGAGCGACGCCCAAGACGGCACGGGTGACGTCATCCTCGTCATCCCTTACTGGACACCGGAATCCCTCTTTAACTACACCCAAGTCCCTGAGAACACAAAACTCATACTCCTCGAAAGCGACAGCACCGACGTTTGCGCATCGCTGGTCTATGCATCTGGGCTATGGACTGACTTGCATGGCAACGACGCCAGCAGCTCAATTATCAAACGCGGCGAGGGGCTTCTCGTCTGCCTGCCTGCGAACACGGCAGACGTCCACCTGAATATCCTCGGCCATGTTCCAACAACACCCGAACGCTTCGTCTTCGATGCGGCTGACGATAATCAGGGCAAAGACGTCTTTTTCGCCCTCTCGCATCCCGAAGGCATAGCGCTTCAAGATGCTGGCCTCGAGCTTGATGACCGCACGATCATTTTCGCCTATGATGGAGCATCCGGATACGGCGGCAATCCTGCCGCAGTCTATACTTTCTACGAAGGCTACGGCTGGTTCGACGAATTGTTTCAAGCTGTCGACGCATCGATCGCGCTCGATCCCGGCCGCGCCTACTTCATTCGTGTCCCACAAGCTGAGCCCTACACCCAATGGGTTTGGACGCGGTCCCCCAACTACGTCAGCAGTATCTAACTACTGCGCATACACTTTGCGAAATCGTTGATCCGATACGGGGAGGGTGAGACTTCCCCCTTTACTAAAAAGCCCTACACATGTGGGGCTTTTTTGGTTTATTCAACGTTGAGCTCAGCCGCCGCAGCCTCGTCGACAAGCCAAGTGACTCGCGATGCGTATGCCTCGAGGAGCTGCACAGGATAAACATCATCAGGGCCTTCGAGCACTTCTTTGAGAACAGATGCTTTCTTCGCCCCCGTGACCGTAATCAAAATTTCAGCACACTGTCCAAAGCCCTCACGGGTAATTGTCAGGCGCCAACCTTTTTCAGGCACCTCGACACAAGCGAACAAGGCAGCGATTGGGCTTACAAGCAGGGTGCTTCCAGGAAAAATCGAAGCCGTATGCCCATCATCTCCCATCCCCAACAAACAGAGATCAAATCCATGGTTAGCGCCGTGGTTATCGAGCCAACGCTGATTAAAAACATTAGCCGATGACTGAGGGTCTACCGTCGTGATCCATGGATGTTTATTGATCTCAGAGACATCTAAGAAAGTGAGCATTTTACGGTCTGCGATGCCGAAATTGCTTTCTTCACTATCCAACGGAACCATCCGCTCGTCGCTCGCATACCACAGAACTTTGTTCAGGACTTCTTCGGAAAATGGCTTCGTTTCGGCCGCCCATTCATAAAAGGCTTTCGGGGTTGAACCTCCTGTGAGGCCAACTGTTTTCGTCACGCCGCTCGCTACTGCAGAAATCTTTTCAGCGGTGATCTGGAAAATCTCTTCGAGCGAACAGATTTTCACACTTCCATACTTTATCTCAAACGGGGCGCCCATGTCGAAAGGCTCCTAGCTAACCACCGCCACTGGCAAGCGTCTTCTTCCGCAGCGCTCTTACTTCAGGAACTGAGCGATCTGCTGATGCAGCTCATCGCCACCATCTTCGAGCACATAGTGTCCACAATCCTGCTTCCAATGTGTCTGAGCTTCAGGAAAGCGTGCCTGCCACTCACGAAAAAAGGAGGCATTGAAACACCAATCGCGTCCACCCCAAGCAATCAGCATGGGCTTTTCGCGCAAAGAAGTCAGACCCTCTTCAACCTTCACTAGCCGATCATAGCTTGGGTGATTCTCATTCATCGGAATGTCTTCGACAAAGCGTGCAATCGCGATGCGATCTGCCCAAGAGCGGTACGGCCAAAGATACCCATCCTTCAAATCGCGCGAAAGCGGTTGAACCGTTGTCATCCTTGTCGCTGGGCCAGCAAATCCATTCAGTCCACGGACGAGAAAGCGCCCGATGAAGGGCCAACGGCAGGCTGCGATGCGCAACGGCAGTCGCTTAGAACGAAAAGCGGCCGTATTCAAAACGACGATGCGCTCCACTGCCTCAGAAAGTTCCGTGGCAACGCCCATTCCGATCGCCCCACCCCAGTCATGCACGACAATCGAGAAGCGTGTTAGGCCGAGCTCCTTTATAAGTCGTAATACGTTCTCAATGTGATCGGCGAGGCAATAGGACCAGTCTTGAGGTTTGTCCGAAAGGCCACAGCCAAGGTGGTCGGGAACAATCGCCCGCATCCCTTGATCCGCCACTGCGCGGGCGAGATCTCGATAGTAGAAAGACCAAGTGGGATTTCCGTGCACCATGATCACGGGATGGCCTTCGCCGACGTCGATATAGTGTTGACGCCCGCCAGGCTGGTCAATCCAAGAGGAGGAAAATGGATACAGGGCTTTGAGTGCTGAAGGCAACCCTTCGCTCACGCCTCGACTCCCATCATCATTGAGCTCAGCCCACTTCCGATGCCTAAGAGTGCGATTTTGTCACCCGTCTTCACAGCGCCTGCTCTAACCGCTTCTGCTAACGTAATGGGCAAAGAGACAGAGCCCACATTTCCGAGGTGCTCATAGGTTGTAAAATCCTTCGCAGGGTCGAGGCCCAGACGCTCAACAAGCTGGCGCTGATGCGAGCGACCCACTTGGTGACAGATAAAGCGATCGAGCTTTGTCTCAGCCCAACCAAAAGCTGCTTTAAATCGATCCCAATTTCTCTCCGCCACCGCGAGCCCGGCATCAAGCAGAGCTTCAGCTTCGGTCAACATCTCTAATCCGTGCCCATCTACCTGACCTCCTTGGCAAAGCTTATTTGCGGACGAGTCGGTCTCAACAACTCCGCCGAGGAACTTCATGGCACCTTCCGGAGCATCATCTGCATGCGTGATGACACACGCCACGGCTCCCGCCCCAATCGTGAGATTAGCAAAGTACGGCTTGATCGTCTTTCGCGTGAAATGACCACCGAGCAAGGTCTTGATCGTATACTCAAGCAGCGGGCGACCATTCTCCCCGGAGACGAGAAGCGCCCGTCGAATTTGGCCACTCTCAATCATGCCCGAAACCAACGTCAGACCGTTTAAGAACCCAAGGCAGGCATTCGAGAGATCAAAAATCTGACACGTGTTCGCCAACCCTAATTGCCCGTGCACGTAGGCCGCCGTTGCTGGTTCAAGCCGGTCGCGACAAACACCACAGTGCGCAACGAGGTCGATATCGCTGCGGTCGCCACCCCACTCCTTGAGGGCTTTTTCGCCAGCCTCCGCACTTGCGGCAGAGGGCGCCCGGTTATCAGGCCAGAAACGGCGCTCGCGAATCCCAGTCATCAGTTCTAATCGGCCGAGAGGCAGCTTGAGGCGTTCGTAGAGGGCTCCTAAGCGCTCTTCAATCGTTGCGGAGCTCATGACTTCCGGTGGGAAGACAGTGCCAAAAGAGGGAATGCGAACTTTCGAAAATCGAATCGCTTTAATCGCTGTAGCCATATCAGTAAAGCCCTTCTATCAATTTAATGACGGTGAGACCATCTGCGTAATTTGATGATCCTCCGAGGGCAAAGTGGAATATTAACATAAAAAAGAGTCCTGCGCTAAAAAAAATCAATCCTCCGAAAACACCAGCTTTATGGAACCCATAAGTTTCCGTAATCAGAAACGAGACGCTTGGATCTTTCGGATCATAAAAGGCCTCAACGACTGCCGCCGTATTCAATTTGTGATACAGATTCTCGTGGCCGCTTGCGGAACTACTTGAATAAGCGGGATGAATTCGACTGGAGGTATATAACTGCTTATTCACGGTGTAGTGATAAGTCACTTCCACTTCGTGGACAATGGCATCGCCATCGCTCGTATTGAGAAGCTCGCAGGCACTTAATTCTGCTTGGACCGTGGGCCAGCTCTGAGCTTCCTTCGCCTTCCGCACTTGGCTCAGCGCCTTCAGGCTAAGCCAAGTTCCAGCCAACATGAAGATTGAGCAAAAGGGGTAGACGAACCATATCAGCTTCATTTCTTGCATACCTTCCACATGTTCATATCCACCTTCATTCCGATTTCTCCGGACGCATCGCAAGGCTGACTGCTTCTTCGTCGAAGTAGTTCCAATCCATGCCGGCGTTTACCGTAATGCCCTGGGCATTGATCCCACTGCTTGCCGGGCTGAGCAGAAAAACGGCCGTATTCGCGACCTCCTGAGTGGTCAGAGCGCTTTTGCGCATCGTCAGTTTCTCCGCGAAGAGATAATTCTCCAGATATCCAGGGATGCCCGCAGAGGACTTCGTTTTCAGTGGGCCCGCGTTCACCGTATTGAAACGGATGTCGCCGTATTTAGAAAACGATTTGGCGAGGAAACGGGTGCAGCCTTCGAGCGCGCTCTTGATCGGCGACATGTAGCCATAGCTCGAAGCCGTCACATAGGAGCTGATTCCGATCGAAACAACCGAGGCGGTCTTGTTCAGGAGCGGTTTGAGCGCATTAGCCATCTCAACTAGAGAAAAGGCTGATATCTGCATCGCTTGCATGAAGTGGCTGCGCGGCGTCTTCTCAAAGGAATCTGTGCCCTCGGTGTAGTTCGCAAAAGCAATGGAATGAACAAAGCCATCAAAAGGCCCCTGCGCCTGCAGTTCGCCAGCTAAACGCTGAAGCGAACCCTCTTCTTCGACATCGCAGGTGAAGCATGCGCGGTCGCCGAGGAGTTTTGACAGCGCCTCTTTGCGCGCTTCGCTGCGAACGCTGTAAACAACCGTCGCACCAAGCGCTTCGAGCGTCTGCGCGATCGCCCAAGCCACGCTCTTACGGTTTGAAACACCGAAGACGAGGAAGCGCTTACCCGCTAGCTGTAGAAACTCCATAGTGCAAAAGTCGTCGATCAGACCTCATCGGCAAGGGCGAAATCTACCCTTCAGCCTCGATCATCGCGAGGGCGAACTCGACTGTAGCCGTCACCTTGCCCTCTTTTTTGATCGAACCCTTCATGAAGTGGAAGCGCCCCATCGGCTCTTTGTACGTCACGGTGATTTCAATTTCGTCACCTGGCTTCACCATTTGCTTGAAGCGCGCATCCTGAATACGGGCTAGCACCGGTGCTAGCATTGAGGTGTCCCTCGCAGCAACACCGAGCTTTCTAGACATGTAGACAGCAGCAGCTTGAAAGATCGCCTCGCACAACAGGACCCCCGGCATGATCGGATTGCCCGGATAGTGCCCTTGAAACTGAGGCTCATCGCCACTGATTGTCCTCGTCGCCACAAGATGCTCATCATCCGCTTCAACGATCGAATCGATGAATAAGAAAGGCTCCCGGTGCGGAATTAGCGCCTTAATCTCCTCTTGATTCATTAACATCCCGCCAAAGTGGAGCACTGACGCCGCACTGCACGCAAAAAGACGAATCCACGCGAACTCATCGCATAAAACGGATCAACCCCTGCTTAAGCCCTCTCATTGTAGGGAACTGCTTGGCCCGAGGATCTTGAACCCAAATCAGAGCGACAAAGCCGCAGAAACAGAGCGAAGCCGCTGTTAAGGCCAAAGCTGGCAGACCACCCTGCACCCATAAAAACCGACAGAGCGTGCTCGCCCCGAGGAGGCCAAACATCGTCACCAAAGAGATCATTGAGAGATAGCCTGCCTGCAGCTTTCGAGGTGTTAATTCCATCACCAAAGTATCCTTCCCTACGATCCAGATCATCTGACTGAACCCGTAAAAGCATAAGCCAGTTGTGCCTGTAGCGGTGTTTCTACAAAAAGTGCAGCTATGCACGCCATCGCCAAAACGGTATATCCAAAGCCCAGTGTCGCCCGCCCACCCCAGCGATCACCGACAAATGCGGCACAGAGATTGCCCAAAGCCCAGCCACCCATTTGCCACATCGCTAGGACACCGAGGTAACGACTACCCTGCCCGAGCTTAACGAGCAGATGCGTCGCATAGAACGGTGGCATAAGGAGAAACGCATGCACAAGAAGCACAGCTATGGTGAAGCATATACGAGAACGCTGAAACTCACCCGGACGATAAAAATGAACAAATGATTCCCGAATGCTCTGACGTTCCGGCGGTTCTTCCTCGACCGCTTGCTCTGGTTCAGTGGCAAAACCCAGAATTACCATACTGATCATGAGGCACAGCGCTGCGAAAAGGTGGAGGATACCATACCCTGTCGCGCCTGGGTGTGCCGACAGCACTCGCTCGATCACAAGACCGGCAAAAATCCCTGTCACGCCACCAAACATAAAGCGAAAAGCGATATTCGACGCCCGGCGCTCAGCGGGCACCCCCATAATATACATCCGTTGCCAAGCGGTGAACCCCAATCAACCGAGCAAGCCGGAACACAAGGGTGTCAGGGCCAATATCGCTACCGTCCAAACAGGAGACGGCTTCGCTAAAACCAAAATTATGCCAGCAACCAAATAGGGGGACCTCTGTAAAAAGCCAGTCCACAGCATATATGTCCTTAGTCTCGGCAACCGATCGATCAAACCAGCCGTCAGGACGGGGACCCCGAACAGACCGATCACCATCAAGCTAGGAACAAAACCAGCCAGCCATAATGGCCCGCCTTCCTGCAAGATCACCGCCGGTAGAAATGTCTGCGCATTCACAAACCCCGCGCCAAAGACATACATCCCACCTTCTAACAGGTAGACCCCATAGTTTCTACGCTCCTCCCTCGATCGCATCCCCTCAATTCCTCCTTGATCCCTCATCCGGCAAGGAAGAAATCAATCTCACTAAAATGGCTGCGGTTTAAAATTTCCGCATTGCCCCAAAGAACCAATACGCCTTCATCATCCACCATCCGACTTGTCCCCATAGTTCAACGGATAGAACAATGGTTTCCTAAACCGTAAATCTGGGTTCGATCCCCAGTGGGGGCGCCATTTAATTATCCCATAAACTCAGCACTTGAGCCGTTTCAAAAAGAATCGCTTGGATCAAGCACACCCCTATAGAACCCCTTAAAGCAGCATAATAGCCGCCTTAAATGTTCTTAATTCGTTCTTAACGATTCTTCAGCAGGCCTGAATTGCCGCATTGCTCCTCGCATCCTACTTCCAATGTGTTTTGGCCGATGGAGAGAGCGGGGTTCGAAATCAGTTTAAGTGCTGATAAACAGTGACTTGCAACGCTACTATGCGGGTTCGGGTGGCGTTGGGTTGCGGGGAATGTGCGTAGGATTGCACTCAGGATGACAGGAATTTGGCAGGAGGTTGGTGGGAAAACAATGGAGCAGGAACTGCGCTCGGACGTGGAGAGAATCGCTGATGCGCTGTAAAAGCAGGATCATCTTGCCTGACCATTGTTAAACGATCATCAATCGAGCATGTTCTATCATATCCGGCTGTTATGCCGTCATCATCTGTGCTTCTCGATTGCTTGCTTTGCTCTTTTGACCGCCACATGCATCGCGGTCGATGACGCCGCAGGAATAGATCCCGAAACTTTGCAGGCCGCAGAGCAGGGACACGCCGACGCTCAATATAATCTGGGCGTTGCCTACAACTTTGGCAATGGCGTCATCAAAGACTACGAAACGTCCTACATGCATTTACTTCTGGCGGCAGCACCGGGTAACCAACAGGCTGCGGAATTTGGTGATAAGATTGAACTCAAATTGACCCCTGAGGCTATCTCCCGAGCCCAGAAGGCAGCATCTGCGATGCTTGAAGCAATCAAGGCACGCCAGAACGCCGAGTAGCGTTCCAAAGGCTCTATATCGGTTTTCAGCTTTAGGCGTGTCTTTTCGAATAAATTGAACTGCGCCTGTCTCACCGCTGATTTCAACAGCTTGGCGCGTTGCCTCTGCAGTCATCATGATAACTTTGGCCTTGGGATCTTCGCCCAAGATTTCTTTGAGGGCAGAGAGCCCATCGAGAATAGGCATGTTGATATCAAACAACGCCAAGTCCGGGCGATACTCTCGATAGAGTTCGACGCCTTCCTTGCCATTGCCTCCTTCGACGAATTGCTCGATACCCATGTTTTTTAATAACATGCGGATATAGAGCCGGACGTGGGCTTCGTCATCTACGATGAGGACCGATTGCGGTAACGACTTTTCCATTGTGCTCCTCACCTATACCGGAGCTGCACGGAGTAGCCTGAGACTTTTTTTACACTTTTAGCAATCTATCTGAAATGGAGCGTTCGTAGCTAAGGCTTACAGCCCAAAAACCCCTCAAATTCGCGCCATTTCTCACTGTTCGACAAATGAACGATAACGTTTCCGCCATTCTTTGAGTTTCTTTAGATATGCCCCAGGATCGTAGGGGCACGTCACCGGATCGAAATGTTCGAGCGGATGGGCTCGCTGCCAGTCAGCTGTCTGTCCCTTGGATCTTGGCCCGATGAAGTAGCTCACCTTGTCGCCTGATCGAGGGGTGGGTTCAATCTTGAGCGCCACTTCGAGCGACGCCCGGCGCGGCTTTCCACCTGCCGCAATCTTCTCAGCATAAGCACTTGGGTTCATACTCAGGTATTCGCTCTTAAGAAGGCGCACCACCGGCATCGAGCTCTCTTCAATCTGCTCAGCAAAGCGCTGCCAACACGTCAGCACTGGTTCATCCTCTAACCCTAGAAGGTGCGAAATCAAGTGGTGCGTAAGATCCTTCAGAAACGGCTCCGTTGCCCGTGATCGCAGCGCCGAACCTCTTACCCGAATCTGGTCTCCCTCACGCAGAGCATAGTTCTTCGCCTTGTAGCAAAACATCCGCTCATAGCGGCCATCGAATTCCAGTTCGATCCCTTCGGGCAGGGTCGCTTGCGCAGCCGCTAGAAGCAACTTTGGTGCCTCGAAGTCATCGCCCGCCTGCACATAGAGCCCATCTGTGTCAGCCTCTAGGACGGAGTGGCCGTTCTCCTCAAACCAAGCAATGAGTCCCTGAAGAAGCTCCCGACCACGCAACGTCACCTCGGCCGCAAGATCTCCGTCCGCAAAACGTGCGCCTGCAAACCCCAGATACCCATAGAATGAATTGATCAGGATCTTAAAACTGTTTTGGCGCGCATCAAACTCAGCTTTCACCGCAGGATCCGTCGCTGTCCGTGCCTTCTCCTTATACTCTAGGCGATAAGCTCGCAGCTCTTTGAGCAAAGGAATCATCGCCCCAAGACTGTCATTCACTGGGTCACGGCCGATCTGGATAAGCAGGCTCGGGTAGAGTGATGCAACGTCGAAGTGTAGGACATTTTCGAATACACCTTCGCCAAACGATTTTGAAAATCCTCCAGCAAACGGAGCTACCCCGCCCGGGATTGAGAGCGCAGCTTCACCACGGAAATACTTCTCCACCATGAGGAGATCTACCTTTGCACCGGTACCGCGCAGCAAGGCTTCTTGGAGCAAAATCGGAAAACTCTGACACTGAGCAACGTAGGTCGGAAGAAGACGGTCTGCGAGACCGGCAGTCTCACGTAGGTCATCGGCAAGGTAACGATCAAAAGCCTCTGGGTCTTCGCGGAAGGCATCCTGGATTTTGTCTCCCGGTAGATAGGTGCGATCATCACTCTCCGTCGTGATACCAAAATACTGAGCGGCCACCTTTAGACCATAGCTCGGCAGATCGCGCTTAGACACGTCCCAGAGCTGAAGGGCCATGAGCGTATCGACAACAGTGCGCCCTGGTATGTCGCAGCGCAAAAAATCAAGCTGTCGCTCCGCAACGCGCTGGCGACTGGATCGAAAGCGCGCGAGCTCGCCCTCACGCCCCCACGCCATTTTCACCCGGTAGCGCCGGCAGCGGGTGCGGAGATATGCCAAGTCGAAGTTAAAGATATTATGCCCCTCGATCGTGTCTGGGTCTGCCTCTTGCAGAGCCACGTCCAAGTCCTTGAGCAAGTTGAGCTCGGCAGCATCACTCTCCTCTTCTAGACGTAGAATCCGCGGCGACTCTTCATGCGAGAAACGTAGTCCAATCGCTAATACACGATCGCCCGGTCGAGTGGCATCAGGAAAATTATACGGAGGTGTTGTCGCGACTTCGATATCGAGTTGGCACCGACGCAGTTCAGAAAAGCGCATGCCGCCAAAGAGCCTCTCTCCGGAGCGTAGGAGCCATTGCTGTTCGAGCGGTTTGACCACCTCGCCAGAGCGCCCAACCGCCTTAATCCCTTCTTTCGCCTCCGCGACGGACGAAAAATCAACGCGGCTATCGAGCTCGCCCTCGCCTGCCAAGGGCACCGCGTTCCCGGGTATCTCGGCCGCGAGTTCAGATGCGCACCAGAGAAAGGGTCTAAAGGCTGCCGTCTCAATCGACGTCGCTCCAGCGCATTCACCACGCCGAGCGACCTTCATCTGGTCGTCACTATCAATCCATAGGCCAACGATTGGAGCCGATTCACTCATCCTAAAAACCTACCGAATATTTGCCCTCACGCAACCGCCAAGACGGATCATTACCAACATATTGATCAAGATGAAACGTAGTCGCTAAACTCATACATTGCGGGGTCTCATTCGGGCGCTTGACGTTTTTTCAACCAGCGTGAGACGCGCTCCTTCGCTCCACCTTCACCACTCTCTGCCCCATCCCCGAAGACATCATCTCCATCCCCGTCGAGGATGTCGCCATACTGTTCTTCGAGCTTCTCGGGATCTTCGCCTCGTTCAAGACGTTCGACCATCTCTCGCATTGGGCCCGGTAGCTTTTCGCCCGTTAGATCACTCATCCGGCGCATGAGCTGTCCGAGTTGGCGTGGATCTGGGTTCTCTTCGTCGATGCCTCCCATCTCACTTTCAAGTTGGGCCATCGCAGCCTCCATTTTCGGATCATCAGAGTCAGCGTCGCCCTCTTCTCGACCTGTCGTAACAGCGAAACTTGAGACCTGGCGCTCCATGAGCGCCTTCGGGTCATCGGGGCAGCGTGGCGTCTTGTCGGTCGAGCTGAGACTACGAGCGAAGAAGCTGTAGATCTTGTGCGTATCAGGGGAGTAAAACTCGTAGATCGGCATGAGGCAATCGGAACGCTTTCGGACAGAAGCTAGCGCAACCCACCTTGTTGAAAAATCGTCGCAATAGGCAGGAAGAGCGCAATCACGATGGTCCCGACGATTACGGCAAGAAGGACGATCATGATGGGCTCAATCATGGCGGTCAGGCCGGAGACAGCTGTATCCAGTTCTTCCTCATAGGTATCAGCGATGCGCTCGCACATTTCACCGAGCTGACCCGTTTCTTCCCCTACCTCGACCATACTCGGAACAAAGGCGGGGAACACTCCGGAGCGCTCTAGCGGGCGGGCCAAGGTATCACCATCTTTGACTCGCTCACGGACGTCATCGAGCGCCCGTTGAACAACCGTCTGCCCGACGACATCTCGCGATATTTGAAGCGCATCCAGAAGAGGCACCCCACTTTCGAAAAGCGTTCCAAAGGTGCGAGCAAAACGGCTCACGGCGAGTCGCTGGGAAAGTCCTTTGGCCAGCGGTAGACTAAAGACCAAGCGATCCCAAAGCTCCTTGCCGACTTTACTCCGAAGAAAGGACTGACCGCCGACAATCAACGCGACTAAACTCTATAGGACAAATTCACCTTAAGCCCTAGGCTGTGCACAAGCCTCTCTAAGTCTTCGGCAAGTGGGATTGTCCAGCGTGTGCCTTTTATCCCAACCACCGGAGGGATGCTCAACTGATAGGCATGCAAAGCGTGACGGGGATGCTCTGTGGAGGGTTCTGTGCGATACCATTTTTCTCCGACGACGGCATGTCCGAGATGGGAAAGATGGATACGGATTTGATGGGTACGGCCCGTGTGCAGGGTCGCACGCACAAGCGCATGACCCTGCGCGCGACCTATGACACAAAATGATGTCCGTGCTTCTTTTCCGTCAGCACAAACGCCTAGATTATTCGGGCTCAACTCTCCGATTGGAAAGTCCGCTTCCATCGTCTCCCATTCAGGCTGCCCCTCTACGACGGCGAGATAGATCTTCTGCGTCTCTGGGGTACTCCAGCGAGCCTTGACCTTTTTCACCAGTGCTTTTGAGCGTGTAAACAAGCACACGCCGCTTGTGTCGGCGTCGAGTTGGTGGAGCGCCCAGACCATCGTTCCAAAGTGCTGGATGAGATGAGCCTGCACGCAGTTCTGATCGTCCAGCGTGAGGCCCGTCGTTGGGAGTCCCGGTGGCTTAGCGACAACAACGAGGTCGCCATCAAGCTGATGGATGAGGTCCGCTACGTTGTGACTACCGAGCATGGCTCAGTTGATCTCAACGCTGAACACGCACGTCAAGCGGATCGAAGAGAAAAGCGGCAGCCAAAAGCGCGAGCTATATACCCAGACCTACCGAATCCAGTAGCTCTGAGCTATTCGACTCCAAAGCCGCACGCGCAAATTCGTTCGCAATATGTCCACAGGCAAGAATGCCCCATTGGGTTTTCCCATTCATCAATAAATTGCCAAAAGGCGGATGCAGGAACGGGGGGCCTGCTTTCTAGCTGACAGCACCCACCATCCAAGAATGCTAGAGAAATGAGCACGCACGAGAAAAAGTGGATCGCAGACTTACAATCCAAGGGGGCCACCACTGCCGCACAAAAGGATGCTCTCGCTAAAATCGGCGACTATATGGAGGAATCTTTTATTCTCAACCTACCCCCTTCACAGGCTTTGCTCAAAGGCCTCAAAGCATTCGCGAAAAAACCCAAAACAGCCACCGCCCTGAAATCGGAAGCAAACCGACTGATCAAAGCCTACCAAACCCAGTAACGAGCGGCCTGATTTTTAGGATCGCCGAAAAGCTAAAATAGGCTATATCCCCTGCATACTGATAAATCTGTCCATTTGTCACACAGTAGCCCCAAACCCGCCATTTCACGATGTTTTTACAAAATCCCCTCCCTGCCTTCCTGCGTCTTATGACCTCTTCCCAGGGTGTCGTCCTTGCAAGCATCTGCTTGCTCCCATGCCTGCTCAACGCGCAGTTCACGACGGCAAGCAACGCAACTGGGCTCACGATCACTAGTTACACCGCTGGGGGTGCTAACGTCGTCATCCCAGCCACAATCAACGGGCAGGCGGTGACGGGAATCGGAGGAGACGCCTTCCGGGAGAATTTAAATATTACGAGCGTTACCATTCCCAATTCAGTCACTTCTATTGGGGTCCAAGCCTTTTTATTCTGCAGCAATCTTGGCAGTGTCACGATTGGTAATAGCGTCGAATCAATCGGCAGTGCGGCGTTTTTAGGCTGCACCAGCCTGAATAATGCAGTGCTTCAAATAGCCTAATAACGATCGGCGACCTCGCTTTCCGTGAGTGTTCCAGCCTAACGAGTATCGTCATACCAAACAGCGTTACGACAATGGGAGATCAAGTATTCTCCACGTGTAGTAATCTCGCCACCGTAGTTATCGGTGATAAGGTCGAAAGCATTGGCGAGTTTGCTTTTCATAGCTGTGTCAACATGAGCTCGGTCACCTTCGGCAGCAGCATCACAAGTATCGGTAAACTTGATTTCTTCGACTGCGATTCACTCACTGTCGTAGCGCTCCCAGATAGTGTCACCTCGATCGGTGAAAGCGCATTCAATGACTGCTCGAACCTCATCAATATCTCGACGGGTGAAAGTTTGGTCGATGTCGGTGATGCTGCCTTCAATCTTTGCACCCAACTTCAAACCGTCACATTTCCCGCCACCCTTGAGACGATCGGTGAATCTGCTTTCGCCTTCTGCGTGAATCTCGATAAAATTTATGCCGCCGGTAACGCTCCCGCTTTCAACGAATTCAACACCTTTGCTGGAGCGGAAGCCGCAACCGTCTACTACTTCGCCGACACGAGCGGCTGGGGACCACTCCTCGGCACCCTATCGACGGAAGTGCTCCCAGAAATCGTCACCACCGATGGCAACTTCGGAGTGAGCAACAATGAGTTTGGCTTTACCGTTGTCGGGGATGCAGGACAGGAAGCAATCGTCCAAGTGAGCACAGACTTTGTCTCCACGAGCTGGGTCGAAGCAGGTCGGATCGTTTTAACGAATGGCTCCGGTTTCTTCGTTGATGCCAACTGGACCGCGCTGTCTGGCCGCTACTACCGCATTGTCTGGCCTTAAAGAGGGATCAGCGAGGTCTTAGGCACTCAGCTAGAAGGCGTCTCATCGTCCTCTTCCCCAACATACATGCAGTCGCGATATTCATCAGCTGAATAGGCAGACTGTCCCCAGTGCCATGTATCCAAGTCATACCAATGCTCTGCGCCAATTGTCATATCGAGGATATCGCCGGCCTTTAAGTCGATTTGCTCTGTGCGTAAGACACGATAGCCCCAATGGGGTGCTCGCCCCGAATCGATGGGACTCGTTGAGAGGACGAGGTCCTCATCAACGATCGCTTTGAAATATACGGCATAGCCATCCATTCGGCCCGCTTTCACGACCGCTGAAGCTAGGCTCATTTCGAGCGGCAGCTCATTCTCACGCAGCGTATGTAGATCGAAGCTGAGGAGTGGGACAGGATCGCAGAGAAAGTGCTCAATGAGAGACTGATCCGTCTCGGGAAACACGTAGTAGCCAGCATCTTGTGCCTGCTTATCTTTGAGCGGACTAAAATCGAAACCCTCGACGTTGAGCTCCCAGATATAGGGGACGACTCGGCTATCCCTAATTTGAATCGGCTCACAGTAGAGCTCGAACCGGGCGGGTAAGATTCGACCACCCTCTTTGAGCAAGCGGTCGCGAAGATCCGTGACATTCGCCACCATATCCTCGTCAAAAAGGATGTCTCCCATCTGCTCGTGAAGGATGACGTCGACCCGCTCATCGAGCTTGAAGTCCTTACTGTGAATGTCGTGAAACTGAACCCCTTCGATACCATTGTGCGCAGCGAGGGCTCTCGCGTGCTCGATGATATCAGAGTGATCTAGGGCGTGGATCTGCGATGCCTTTTGCCACGAAGCGAAGGCGGAGAGAATACCTGTGCCCGTCCCCAGATCGATCACCCTGTCACCCTCATGAATGTGCCTCCGAATCATCTCCCGGTAGAAATTCATCCGCGGTTTATCCGCTAGCATCTGCTCCTGCTCACCAAACTGAGCAAAGACCCGCTTATTGTTCTCCGGATAGGGGTCTTTCTTTTTCGGAAGCTCTAAGAGGTCTTCCTCTTCGATATAGGCTCGGCGCTTCTTGGCCTTAAAGCCTTTCTTCTTTTCCCGAGCAAAGCCATCGGCCGCATTGGCCGAGTTTTTATCAGACTTCTTTTTAGATGAGTGCGCCATGGATAAGGGTCTAAGTAATCGTATGAATTAATTCACTACGTTCAGGACAGCTTCAATCTCGCTGCGCTTGGGCGCAGATAGTTGAGCACCGGGAACCGTCACCGAGTGGGCGGCAGCAGCATTCGCAAAGCGGACGGCATCTTTCAAATCGCTTCCCTCCGCTAGGGCAACCGCGAGAGCCCCATTGAACACATCCCCTGCTGCCACTGTATCGACGGCGGCGACTGCAAATGCAGGGACTAGATAGCATCCATCAGCCTGCGACACGAAAGCCCCTTGATCACCAAGGGTAAGAACGATCGTCTCGACGCCACGCTTTCGCAGGGCGGACGCAGCACGCTCGGCATCATCGACACTCTTAATAGCAATGCCTGTCAGCAGCTCCGCTTCGGTCTCGTTGGGGGTCAGGATCGAAACCATTCTCATCAACGAATCTGGGAGCGACTGGGCAGGCGCTGGGTTCAGGATAAGACGGACATTCTTCTCTCTCGCGAGTTCAGCAGCCGCCACAACGGTCTCTAGCGGCACCTCAAGCTGGAGAAGTAAAACGGAAGCCGTTTCAAACGCAGCAGCCGATGCGACCACATCGTCGGGTGAGAGCTGAGCATTCGCGCCGGACGCAACCCCGATTGAGTTTTCTCCCGTCTCTGCGACAAAGATCAGCCCGACACCTGTCGGTGTTTTAGAATCACGGACAACAAATGATGTATCGATGTCGTCGGCCTTAAATCCTTCGAAGATTTCGTCACCATGGTGATCGGCTCCGAGACGCCCAACGAAAGTCAAATCCGCTCCAGCGCGCGCCGCCGCCACAGCTTGATTCGCACCCTTACCACCTGGACAGGTCAAGAATTCACCGCCTAAAATCGTCTCACCAACCTTCGGAATACGCTCGAGATAGATCGTCATATCCATTCCGGAACTCCCCACGACAAGGACCTTTGGTCTAGCTCCGTCAGAATGGCTCATGGGCAAAAAGAAGTATCAATAAGCACACTCCAGTCGACTTGAAAAGACTGCTCGTCGCGAAGATCGCAACGCCTATGCCTTATCCTGCTCCGGGGCAGAATCATTCCGAATATGGCGGGCATCTTCTGCTGTTTTGAAGTAGATCACTTCCTCGGCCAAGTTCGTCGAATGATCGGCAATGCGCTCGATAGACTTACTGATAAAGATGAGGTCGATACAGCTATCGATATCGTCAGGGTCATTTTTCGCAGTTTCGATGATGGCGCGAATGTTTGCTTTGTTCAGTTTATCGACGGCAGCGTCTTCGTCGAGAATGGCACGTGCACCCTTAGCATCCTCATTGATGAAACAGAGGAGCGCACGATTGATCATGTCGAGCGCTTGATTCGACATCTTCTCGAGCTTGTAAAATTCCTTTTGGACACCCTTACGATTTAAGATGCGGCGGGTCTTTTTAGCGATGCTCTTAGCTTCATCTCCGACGCGTTCGAGGTCATGTGAGGCCTTAATCGCAACCGTAATGATCCGCAAATCTGAGGCTACCGGAGAGCGAAGCGTAAGGTATCGTGTCGCCTCCAAATCGATCGTGAGCTCGAGGTCATCGATTGCGTAGTCTGCAGCAATGACGGCTTCTGATAGCATAATCTCATTTTCGAGAAAGCCTCTCATTGCCTTGCGCACGGCTTCAACGGCCAAAGAACCCATCAGGGTAATATGTGAGCGAAGGGTTTCTAGTTCAGAATGAAAATATCGATCCACGTTCTAAAGGGTATGAGTTAAACATGTATTAGGTCCAAGCCTAATTCTTTCGCACTTTAATGATGAACACAATCAACCGAAACGCCCAGTGATGTAAGCCTCGGTCTGTGGTAACTTCGGTCTCATGAAAATATCATCCGTAGGTGAATATTCGATCAATTTGCCGAGATAGAAAAAAGCCGTGTTTTGAGAGACCCGAGCAGCCTGCTGCATATTGTGGGTAACGATGACGATGGTGAACTGATTCTTAAGCTCATGTATCAGTTCTTCAATACGACCCGTCGCAATCGGATCGAGAGCTGAGCATGGCTCGTCCATGAGGATGACCTCTGGCTTATTCGCGATCGCCCGAGCGATACAGACTCGCTGCATCTGACCACCCGAGAGGCCGAGGGCACTTTGATGGAGGCGGTCCTTCACTTCATCCCAAAGAGCGGCTCCCCGCAGGCTTTCTTCGACGATGCGATCGAGGTCAGATTTTTTCGTGCGACCGGCGACGCGCAGTCCATAGACGACATTTTCATAAATCGACTTTGGAAATGGGTTCGACTTCTGAAAGACCATCCCAATGCGCTTACGCAGCGAAATAACTTCCAAAAGTGGATTGAAAACACTTTCGCCATTGATCCGTATATCACCCTTTGAATTGGCTCCATCGATGAGGTCATTCATACGGTTGATACTGCGCAAAAGAGTCGATTTTCCACAACCAGAGGGGCCAATGAAGGCCGTTACTTGCTCCTTTGGAATATCGAGGTTGATATCATAGAGAACTTGGTTCTGCCCATAGGAGAAATCGAAGTTCTCGATTTGGATGAACGTCTCCGAGTCTGAAGCGGTATTTGAGGAAGTCGGTTCCATGATATCAGAAAGTGCTACTGGTGTATTTGCGACGGAGGCGATTACGGATGATGATCGCGCCAAGATTCATCACAACGACAAGAGCAATGAGGAGCAATGTAGTGGCGAAAACGATCGGGCGGGCGGCCTCAGAGTCCGGGGATTGAAACCCTAAGTCATAGATATGAAAACCGAGGTGCATGAATTTGCGCTCAAGGTGAGCAAAGGGGTATTCACCATCGAGAGGAAGGCTCGGAGAAAGCTTTACCACCCCAACGAGCATGAGCGGTGCGACCTCCCCTGCCCCACGGGCCATCGCCAGGATAAGACCGGTAAGAATCCCTGGCGTCGATACGGGAAGGACAATACGCAGAATCGTCTGCCACTTAGAAGCACCACAAGCGAGAGAGGCATCGCGCACGCCTTGGGGAACTGAAGCAAGGGCTTCCTCGGTCGCGACAACGACGACCGGCACCGTCATTAGGGCCAAGGTCAAGGACGCCCAAAGAATGCCTCCGGTTCCAAAGGTCGCGGTTGGCAATTCATTACTAAATAAAAGCTGATCGAGGGTTCCGCCAACGAAGTAGACAAAGAACCCGAGGCCAAAAACGCCAAAGACGATCGATGGCACACCTGCCAAATTGTTCACCGCGATACGCACACCCCGAACAAAAAGCCCCTGCTTAGCATATTCCCTGAGATAGATGGCCGCCAAGACACCAAAAGGCATCACCGCGGCACTCATCAGAACGGTCATGACAAAGGTTCCAAAGATAGCAGGGAAGATGCCTCCTTCGGTGTTCGCCTCACGTGGACTGTCGCTGAGAAAGCGCCAGATTTCAGCGAAGAAAAATCCTATTTTTTGGAAGAGACCCAACTGGTTGGGTTGGTGGACCCGAATGAAATCTCCGAGCACTTGGCTTCGAACTTCACCCGACGGAAGTCGGAAACTCAGACTGCCCACCTTCTGTTTATTACGCAGTTGGCGCGCTTCCGTTGCGAGGACCTCATAGTCTACCTGAAGGGCATCGATTCGTCCATTAATCGATTCAATTGAAGCACTGTCACCTTCTGTCTCCAAGCCACGTAAACGCTGACGCAGAGATTTCATCTTATGGTTAATCTTCCCGATCCGCTTTTTCTCCAATTTACGGATGGCTACACGACGATCATTAACGCTATCGAGAGCGGCTTCCAAGCGGACAACGAAATCAGCATCATCAACCAAGACCGCGGCGCCCTGCTCGGTCTTAAGCTCCAATGGATAAAAAATCGCGTCACCATACTCCATCCGCTCAGCGACAAAGATGTTTGCAGGGTTACTTACTTCTAAAATATCAGCCTCGTCGATGTAGTGAAACATCATCCCATAGGTATCTTTATTACCTACAAAGAGCTGCCATTCTTCACCGATCGCATTAGTTTTTGCCTGCTTCTTAGCAATTGAACCGGCAAGGACGCTACTCCCACTCAAGGCATATTGAGAATCTTCACGTAGTTTAATTTCCACTACAGGGTGTGGCCAAAACACGGTAATCCCTTGCCAGAAGACAATCCCCAGCAGGCCGATAACCATGAGAATCCCTGTAGCGAGACCTGCCGCAGCGAGCCATACTTGAACCTCTCCCTTCGGGCGGGCCTTAAAATCGAACTGAGTCTTTGATTCCATTGGAAAACGTAGTGGTCAGATCAACCAGACACCTTGTAACGATCACGGAGCTTTTGGCGGAGGAGTTCGGCCAAGGTATTGATCGTGAAAGTGAGAACAAAAAGAACGAAGGCTCCAAGGAACAGGGTGCGATAAAGAGTGCCGCCATGCGGTGCTTCAGGAAGTTCGACTGCAATATTGGCCGAAAGGGTCCGCATGCCGGTGAAGATATTCACATCCATGATCGCGGTATTCCCAGTCGCCATCACTACGATCATCGTCTCTCCGACGGCTCGGCCGAGGCCGATGATCAAAGCAGAAAAAATGCCTGCGGCAGCCCCTGGCAAGACGACCCGCATCGTTGTTTGCCAACGACTAGCACCCAGCGCAAGGGAAGCTGAAACAAGATTTCTCGGGACGTTGGATAGTGCGTCCTCGGCGATGGTGAAGATAAGCGGAATGACGGCAAAACCCATCATGATCCCGACGACGAGCGAATTACGCTGTTGGTAGCTTTCACCCGAAAACTGTGACCACCAGAGTCTAAAGTCTGCGGTCTTCGTCCCCGTCGCTGGATCGACTACGTTGAAGACAAGGCCTTCGAAAGCAGGTCCAAGTTTCCAACCCACCCAGCCAGCAACAAGCAAGATGGGTAAGAAAACAACGAATTCTGAACCCGAGGGAATAAGGACACGGATGTTAACGGGAAAACGATTCCAGATGTAGCCGACAAGGCTCGCCGTTCCGACGATGGCAACGATGAGGAGAATGAATGAAGGCACCTGATTATCTAAAATCGGGGCGAGCCAGAGGGCTCCTAAGAAGCCCAGCACGACCGAGGGCAATGAAGCCATAATCTCCATCGTCGGCTTGATCACTTGTTTCAAACCAGGGCGCAGAAATTGTGAGGTATAAATTGCGGCGAGGAGAGCAATCGGCACGGCAAATAGCAATGCGTAGAAGGTGCCCTTTAGCGAACCACTGATGAGGGGGATGAGAGACAGCTTCGGCTCGAAGTCGTCCGTGCCGCCAGTTGATTGCCAGGTGTATTTCGCTTTTCCCTGCCCTTCATACCAAATCTTGCCGAAGAACGCCCGGATGCCGGCCTCAGGATGAGGGTCATCAAGCACTGATATCTCAAGTTCACCCTCTTGAGATAAGACGAGGATTCGGTCGTATTTCTCACCGATGAGCATGTCCGCGAGAGGAGCGTCGAGGGTGCGCTGCCAGCGGACTTTTTCCGTCGTGGCATAGCGCAATGAGAGCTCGGCACCGTCGGTGACAAGATAGGCCTTATTTCGAATACTCGCCTTGAAATTAGTCGCACCCGTGGAGAGCGCAACGAGGCTCTTTGTTTGCACGAATTGCAGTCCCTTCTCAGGAGATGGCGTCAAACTGAAGATGGCGTTCTCACCCGTTGCCGAAGTCAGGTTTAGTGAAACGGCCCCTTGCAGAAAATGCATCGAAGCAAGCGTCCCCTCAGGGAATGGCTGGAAGAGCTGCTCAAGCGTCCAGACACTACCCGCTTGGCGGAAGTAGGCGATGCGGTCATCTACGAGGCGGGCGACGAGCTCTTGCCCACCGGTGCCAATGAGCAAATCGACCGGCTCAGAAGGCAGGCTATCGGTGAGGTCGAAAGTCTTATCCTGCTTAAAGGTCCCTGCCCCAAAAAGACTTCGCTTGCGGACATAGGTGACGAGTTGAAGGGTGCTCACTCCACTCAGTGCATCTTTAGCTATGACCCCCACCGTGCGCCGAGAATCGCCGGTATTAAAGGAGATCGCTTCGATCGCTCCCTGCCCTGATGGGTGCGGAGATGCCGCTTTAACGGAGGATGTAACGGTCCGAGCAGCGTCAGGAGCAAAGATTGGCTTGTATGTAACTGAGACTAAAACGGTGCGACCGTCGCTACTGCCAAGGAGGAGCTCCTGATCCGTTTGATGATAGTCCCATGAATGAATTTTAAAATCTGCCGGGATGGGGAGGGAAGCGGTTTCTGTCGTGCCCCCCGCTACATCGACCCATGTGATGTCTCCGCCAGCCGAGATGATGAATGGGCGCTCGGTCCACTCGTCTGATCCGAGAATTATAGGATCGGCAATATCCGTCCGAATTTCCGTCAACGGGCGCACCGACGGTGCCTGAAAGAGCGGAAGGACTTCGGCAAAGATGAAAAAACAGATCCCAAATACGGCAAGGATGACTCCAACGCCTCCTACGACAATAAATCGGCCCATTAGCCGATCCATCCTCAATATGCCTTTCGAAACCGAAAAACGATTGGGATCAAGCTCTCTAGGTTGATTCGATGGAGATTCGGAATCCATAGTGGGTTCAACAGTTCGGCTAAGGCAATGGGTTGATCTACCAAGGACAAGTCTGGAAAAAAGAAAGTGGTCGACGGAACCGGCCACTTGCTCAAAAAACCACGTTCCTAGAGCTACGTAAGAGGCTCAATGAAACCCGTGAGTAAAACCCTATTCGAAGAGTGCGATGATCTGCTCAGCGTACTCATTCGTTAGAGGGAAATAGCCATCTTTGACGACGATCTCCTGCCCTTCTTTGGAGAGAACAAACTTCAGAAACTCCATTGTTAGAGCATCCAGCGAGCCGACGGGGGATTTGTTCACATAGACATAGAGGAAGCGGGCCAATGGATAGTCCTGAGTGAGACAGTTCTCGTAGCTCGGATCAAAGATGGCGTCTTCAGACTCACCTAGGCCAAGGACTTTAACGCCAGAAGTGCGATAGCCGATTCCAGAGTAACCGATGCCGTAGATATCGCTTGATATCCCTTGAACAACCGCAGAGGAGCCTGGTTGCTCTTTTACGGTCGAGCGGAAATCACCCTTTGAAAGTGCGACCCCCTTAAAGAAGCCATAAGTACCAGAAGCACTGTTACGTCCGTAAGCGGAGATGCCGTGCTGAGCCCAACTGTCTTCCAGTCCAAGATCTCCCCAGGTGTCGAGCGCAGTGCCACCCCGTTTGAAGGTGTTGGAGAAGATACTGTCGACCTGCTCTAGAGTGAGGTGTGTGAGGGGATTGTCCTTATGCACATAGACCGCAAGGGCATCGATCGAGACAGGAATCGCGGTCGGCTTATAACCAAAGCGCTCTTCGAATTTATCTTCTTCAGTCGGCTTCATGGCCCGACTCATCGGCCCCAGCTGTGCCGTTCCTTCAATCAAAGCAGGTGGCGCCGTCGAGGAGCCCTTCCCTTCGATTTGGATGTGCACATTTGGATAGATCGCTTGAAACGATTCCGCCCAAAGTGTCATGAGGTTGTTCAAGGTATCTGAGCCGATGGAGTCCAAGTTCCCAGAGACCCCTGATACAGGGCTGTAGCTTGGCAGGCTAGGGTCTACTTCGATAACAGCCGCAGCTGGGAGGCAAAGGGCCAGTGCGAGCCCAGCGGTGAGGATACGAATAGGTGATTTCATTAATCGAATTGAAGTGAGTTTCAGATACGGACAATGGCCTGCTCTAGCCACAGATACGTGAAGAACAGGTGACTATATGGTTAAAAGAGGAGTTGGAGACGGGAGCGAACACTATTGATCGTCGCATCGCCTTGGCTACCGGTGAGATTATCTGAGTAGTTAGCCCACTCATAACCGAAACTGAGCTTGATGCTGTTTCCTTTGATCAACCAGTCGGCGCCAATGTAATAGGCTTCAGCGGTATCGAAGAGCGCTGCTCCGTTTTCAGGTGCGCGGCGCATCGTGCTACTGATGTCAGCGCCAACACCGCCATCTGCATCGAGGAAGGACACTCGACCGACAAGATTGATACTTGGATTCAGATTAAAAACACTTGTGAGGTAGAGCGCCTGAGGTTTCGCATCGCCCGAGGCAGTCGCATTTTCGAAGACACCACTCAGGTATTCGAAATCGAAACGAAGGGCCTCAAACTGGGTGCGGGCGAAGACTCCCCAAACTAAGTCCGTAGATCCATCGACGCGCTGATCAGGTATCCAACCACCGTTCGCACCGAGTTCAAGATGTGCGCCTGAGACCTCCCCTGCCCAGCTTGTCCGAGCCCAGATGGCGATCTCATCGTTTTCAGATCCAGATGCGACAACACCTTGGGACGGATTCGTCAATGCGAGGCTGAAAGAAACTCCAGAGTCATAGTTGCCATGCAAAGTGATCCCTGTGTGACGAGCGCCATAATCAAGCTGCTCTGTAAAATAGCGGGTTGCGATCGAGCGCTCGACGGCCGGAATCTTCGATGAAGAAGTCGTTTCCTCTATACCAAAAGGAGTCTTCTGAAATCCAAGATCGAGTTTGTGCTGATCAGAAAGCTTAAACGATACGAGTGCCTTTTCGAGCTTACCGTCACCATCTGCATTTGACCCAAAAGTAGCGGTCAGACTGCCCGTCACCTTGGGGCCGATATCTGCCGAAACCCCCAAATAAAGGCGGCGAAGAAAGAGATTAAGTTCATCATCCGGAGAGGCGGCATTTCCATAATCCGTGCTCAAATAATCCATCTGTGCATGAATGCGGCCACTGATAGTGATCGAATCTACAGCCTTGTCCTTCGCTTTCACGATGAAGCTAGGTTGCTCCGCCGCTGGCGCTGGAGCAAGCGGTGCCGTCGCCGGTGCACTCTGCGTCGTGTTTTTTAGGCCGAAGGCCTGTTCTTGGGTGATCGCGCCATTACTGACGAGAAGACTGAGGAGAGCAGGATCGATCAAACCACTCTCCGTTGTCTCGATTGTTCCAGCCTGCTCCGACGTAATCACGTTGTTGCTGACGAGCAGGTCGAGGAGAGCCGAATCTGTCGCTGCATGGACGCATGAAAGCATCGAGAGGCTGAGAAGTGCCAAGTAGCTCTTAGATTTTTGGTTGTTCATGAGATTAGATTACAATGTTCGGCAGACTGATTCAGATGGCACACACAAACACTCAACAAAAATCTACTATGCACCTGCAAACGTCACCTTGGTGACATGAACGTCACGCCTTCGTAACAAAACTAGGCCTGAATAGGCGATCCGTCGTGTGGACGGGCCATCCACATCCAAAAAAAACGCCGACCTCTGAAGAGGCCGGCGTCTATAAAAACAATTCTGAGCTAGAATAAACCTAGAATTTCAAAGCACCACCGATGCTGATCGCGTAGTTACGATCGTTGTCGATTTGTGGGTTTTGCGGATCAGCCGTAAGGTCGTATTCGATCTTATTTGTAGCTGAATCGTATTCAGCAAATGCAACTTCGGAAGTGAAGCTGAACGGAACTTCAACCGTATGACCCCAATCATCGTTGAGCAAGTTGAGGAAGTTCTGCACACTGACCCAGAGCTCAAACTCAACGCGCTCAGTGACCATGAAGGAGTGAGCGAGACGGATATCAACCCGGTCGATCCAGTCACTTACGCCTGAGTTACGATCCACGGTAGAGCCACGGTATTCCCGCAGCCCTTCTTGGCTATCGATGTAAGCAAAGAAGTCAGCGATCTCTGTCGCACTACCGTTCAGTGTCACACGTGAGTCATTAGCGCTTGAGGGAACGTAAAAGAGGTCATTTCCGGAGCGGTCGTCGTTGTTGTAGTCCCCATCAAAAACATAGCTATAGGGGCGACCACTACGACCTTCATAGACCATCGAGAAGATAGACTTGTTACGGTCGTTCCATTGCTTCTGGTAGGCGTATTGAACAAGAATACGGTGACGGGTTTCGTAGTTGGACCGAGACTCGACTTCTTCATTGCCATTGAAGATCGCGCGATTTCCGTAATTGGAACCAGCAGTGGAGCTCGTAACCGAGCTAACATCCGAAGATTCGCCATAGGTGTAGCTCGCGCTGAACGACCAGTTGTTGATCATTGGACGAGTCAGTGCGAAGCTCACGTTGGTGGCTTCACCCTTATCAGTGTTCCTTAGGTTGTATACTTCACCGTAATTACCGTTGAACCAGTTATCACCATCGTAATAGGCGCGACCATCTGGAGTCGTATCGATTGGGCTCAGATTGAGGTTCTCAACATAGATACCCTTGTTCGTCCAAGTCTGGAGCGCTTCAATCGTGAAGGTGAGGTTGGTTGATGGAATCTCAATATCGTAAGCGACATTTGCCTTCCAAACAGAAGGAAGCTCGAATGCGCGATCGATGAGGTCAACCTGACTTCCGCTAGGGCTAGCCACCTCAATGATTGGGCTACTTGGATCGAATTCGTTGTTCAGGTATTCGGTCAGTGTGATGCCTCTAATGACAGTAGTGCCGTCAGATTCAAATCCACGATTATCATATGCACCGGTTTCGTAATCGATCACCGAAGTCGTCGCACCGTTGTTGCTGAAGGCGTTCGAGAGATACACCCCAGGAACGCGCCCTTGGAAGAGCCCGATCCCACCACGGAATTGCTGACGCTCCTCTGAATCGAGGTCCAATTTGAATCCAGCACGCACTGAGAACTGATCCTTACCGTCGATCGTGTTCGTATTATCAAAACCAGTCAGACCACTTTGGGTCGTAAAGGTGGAGTTAAAGGTATTGTTTGCTGCGGGTGTTTGATTCGTGCTGAATTCATCTTTACGGATACCAAACAATAACTCCAGTCGCGAGTTCACTTGCCAAGTATCTTGAACGAATAAGCCTATGCCAGTGTAGTCCGAGCCCGCTGCAATCGACTCACCGGCGACACCCGTTTTACGGGCCATGAACGGGTTGGGGGAACTGAAACTCTGCCGGATTATATCGTCATCAATAATCTGCTGCAAAGTTTCGAATTCAATATCACCATACACATCTTGGAGGAAGAGGTTTTCAAACTCGGTCTTTTCGTAATCGAAGCCTGTCACAATGGTGTGCTTACCCAGATAAATGGTTGCAGCTCCTTTGCCCTTCAATGTTTTCGTTGCGAGTTCATTGGCTTGGCGCGAGTCTTCAGAGCCGAAGAAAAGCTCAGCATTGGTTGAAGACGAGCCGTCTGCCGACGTGCCAGGGAATTTATCGATGATGATTTGCGGGAACAAGTTCGGGTCGTTGTAGGTCGGGGCCTTGTCGAAGGTGTCACGAGCCACACTGAACTCAGTTTCGACCACGTCGTTCCAACGGCTGTTTAACTGCGTCGCAAACGCAGTACTCTCAAAGGCATTCGTATAATAATGCGACTCCAAGGATGTTTCACCGAAGTCATCATACTCACCAAAGAGCGGCTCAGTCGCTTCCGTTTCAGAATAGCGAACAGTGAGGCGGTGCTGGTCGTTAATCACCCAATCGAGCTTCGCGAGAATTTTTTCGTCTTCTTGAGTCAGCGCTCCTGCACTGCCCCAGCCACCTGGATCATAACCCGTCGGGTAGGCCGTGGTTGAGAGGGTCGTCAGATAGTCACGCAAGCGCTGCACTTCAGCAGCATCAGGAATGAAGCCTGGGCTTGATGCTTCGCGCTCGATCTCAGCCTTCTCATAATTAACAAAGAAGAAGAGTTTATCCTTAAGGATCGGACCACCGAGGCTGATTCCATAGGTGTTTGATTCGTATGCTGGACTTGCGCCCGTGCTAAAATTATCGGCGCGCAGACTGTCGTCTGAATAGAGGTAGTAGAGTTCACCCTCGAATTCATTCGTCCCGCTCTTTGTTACCGCATTGATCAGAGCTCCAGTGAAACCGCTACTGCGCACATCGTATGGTGAAACAGATACGCTGAACTGCTCAATCGTGCGGATAGGGAAAGGATTCAGAAGGGGAGGAAAGCCGGTTGCTTCGAGACCAAACTGGTCGTTGAGGTTAACCCCGTCGACTTGAACCGAGTTTTGGCGGAAGTGCTGGCCCGCTGCGTTGATTTCTAGGCGCTCTGGGTCCATGATCGCGATCAATGGATTTAAGCGAACGATATCAGCGATGTTCTCGTTGATCGAAGGGGTGATCTGAATGGCTTCGCCAGCAATGACTGATCCCGAGCCGAAGCGATCGGAGTCGAAAATAGTGGCCGGGCGGGCATTCACTTCAAACGGCTCGAGTTCAATGACGTCATCAGATGAGTCGAGGTTGGTCACGATACGAAGCGTTTGCGAGAGGCTAAGAACAATGCCATCCTCAATCGTCGAACGGTGGCCTCTGCTCGAAACCAAGAGCGAGTAGGGACCACCAACACGGAGACCCCCGAGGGCGTAGCGACCGGAAGAATCTGTCGTAGTGGTGTAAGAAGTATTTGTAGGAACGAAGGTGAGGAGGACCTCAGCTCCGGAAACCGAGCTATCGCCCGATACGACGCGTCCACTAAGGGCGGCCGTGGTCGATCCTTGACCGTGAACAGCAGCGGCAAAGACCAACATAGACATCAGAGCCAAGGCTCTTCGCATGTTTTGATTTAGTTTCATAAGGAGTTTAGTTTGCTGGGGGCAATGTGGGCAGTCCGTGAACAAATGAAGCCTGCACACTCTGTAAATCCATCGATGGGGGTTAAGACACTCATAAGCCGTAATAATCTGGCTAACTTGTTAGGGCCTAATACCCATAATAATTCATTAAATCGGAGCGCGCTGGAGCCATAGCGATCTTACCGCTGAAGAGGGGGCTTTAGAAATCCTCGAACAAACAAAACGCTCGGCATTGGCACGAGGATTGTCACCAAAGGCTTATGGATTTTGCGGACATTGTTTCGAAAGTGAATGAGATCATCTGGAGTCCCCCACTCGTCATTCTCTGTATGGGCGCTGGGGTTTTCTTCACTTTCGCCACCCGTTTTGTGCAGGTGCGCCACCTCCCAAGCCTTTCGAGGGTGCTTTTCGGGAGCCCCGCGTCTGCTCAGGGAATCAGTTCCTTCCAAGCCTTCTCACTCGCCGTCTCGGGTCGGGTGGGAACGGGCAACATCGCCGGTGTCGCTGGAGCGATCGCAGCTGGTGGGCCCGGGGCGGTGTTCTGGATGTGGCTGATTGCTTTTGTCGGCTCCGGCTCAGCTTACGTCGAAGCTGCCCTCGCGCAGATTTACAAGAAGAAGGTCGACGGCCAATATCGAGGGGGCCCCGCCTACTACATCGAGAAAGGCATGAAGACGAAGGTCTACGCATCGGTCTTCGCCGTTGCGACGATCATCGGCTGTGGCCTCTGCCTGCCGACCGTGCAGTCGAACAGTATTGGCGAGGCGATGGCGAACGCCTTTGCGATACCCACATGGGTTAGCGGCGTCGTGGTCGCGCTTGGGATCGGTCTCATCATCGTTGGAGGGATCAAGCGCATCGGGCTCGCGGTGCAGATGATCGTTCCCGTCATGGCGGTCGGCTACATGCTCGTTGCCCTCGTTGTGATCGCGATGAACATCACCGAAATACCCGCTGCTTTTGGACTTATTTTTAGGAGCGCCTTTGGGATGGAAGCGACGTATGGCGGGATTGTCGGCAGCGCGATCGCCTTCGGAGTAAAGCGTGGCATCTATTCAAACGAAGCAGGTCAAGGCACCGCTCCGATGGCAGCCGCAGCAGCAGAAGTTGAACACCCTGCTCAGCAGGGGCTCGTCCAAGCATTCTCGATCTATTTCGACACCTGGATGGTCTGCACCGCGACAGCGCTGATGATCATTTCCACGGGAAGCTACAATGTCCTCGACGGCGCCGGAGGCTTTTTACGCGAACAGCTTCCCGGCATCACCGACGGTCCAGCCTACACTCAAGTTGCGGTCGACAGCGTCATCCCAAATTTCGGCGGGGCCTTCGTCGCCATTGCCCTCCTCTTCTTTGCCTTCACCACCACCCTCGCTTACTATTACTACACCGAAAACAACGTTGCCTACCTCATCCCTGAAAAGAGCAAGTGGCGCAAACCGGCCTACGCCGTCGTCAAATTAGCCTTTCTCGGAGGTGTCGTCTTTGGAGCAGTGAACAGCGCCAGCCTCGTCTGGCAGCTCGGTGACATCGGCGTAGGCCTGATGGCATGGGTCAACATCATTGCCATCCTCATCCTCACGAAACCCGCTATTCGCTGCCTGCGACACTACGAGGCACAGCTCAAAGCCGGCAAAGAACCCTCATTCAAAGGTTCTGACATCGGTCTTGAGGATCTCGACCACTGGAACTAGGCCCTAGAGTATAACGACCATAGAAGCCCAGTAGATAACAGGGCGGACGGATATCTGTAGCCCTACTCTGCTTTCCTAGATCGACTCTGCCCTCCGGCACCCCTCGCTGACACCAACAAGCAATATGACAATTTTGTCACAAATAGATTGAGAATAAATTCACATTCTGAGCCAATAATCCCCAACATGAAGTCCAAGCGGGCTTTGGGAACAGTGGGCCATGGTAAATTTTCAACGCAATACAGTACAAAATAATCAGCTTGAGTCTTATCTAAAAGACTTCAGCCGTGTCAGCTTAGATGAGATCAAGAATGTCGAATTGATGAATCGTATCGACTCAAAGTGCTGGTTCGCAGTTGAGCTCTTGCCCGCTATCCTCACCGAGATCGCCCCCTACTACGACCTCCTCGCAATCGAAAATGAGTCAGTCCAAGTCTACAAAAACACCTACTACGACACTGTCGATGACACCTTTTACCTCGACCACCAGAACAGCCGTGCAAAGCGGGTAAAAGTAAGGAAACGTGAATACGTTGGTTCCAAGCTGCAATTCCTTGAAGTAAAACATAAAACAAACAAGGGCTTAACGAAGAAACGCCGAATCGATACAGCATCCAGCACGTCAGATTTTCCTGAGAATGAAAGAGACTTCCTCAACCGATTTATCGAGGAATCGCCTGAGAGCTTAGATGCGGTCCTTCAGAATCGATTCAACCGGATCACCCTAATACACAAGAACCTCCAAGAGAGGTGCACGATCGATTTTAATCTCACATTCATTCACGAGGACAGTAAAACCTCCCTCAAACAGCTCGTCATCATCGAACTCAAACACGGCGTCCGTGGCGTCAAAAGCGAGCTATCTCGTGCCTTAAAAAGCCACCGTATTCCCTTCAATGGCTTTAGCAAATACTGCCTTGGCAGAGCACTCATGGAACCCAATTTGAAACAAAATCGCCTAAAACATACTTTATTAGAGATCAGGAAGATCCAAAGTTAAGGATGGAAACAATCACTACACAACTCATGGAATTTCCGCTCCAACTTCTCGTTCACCTAGCGTCACTCTTCGCCGTCGTCTTCTTTCTCTATCAGAAAAAAATCGGGAGCAAAGAATTCTGCTTTAGCTATGTCGCTATTGGAGTCGTTGTCTTCGCTCTCTGCTTCCTCCTCGAACGCGTAAAACTCGAACTCGGCTTCGCCCTCGGGCTTTTCGCGATTTTTGGTATCATCCGCTACCGAACGATCACGATCCCGATCAAGGAGATGACCTATCTTTTTGTCATCATCGGCATCTCCGTCATCAATGCACTCTCGGATGAGTCGATCAGTATCCTCCTCCTTTCGTCTGCGAATGCGGGTATCTTTATCTGTCTAGCACTCCTCGAAGCCTTTTTGGCCAAAAGCAGTGAACGCTCGATTCTAGTCCGATACGAAAAGATCGAAAACCTCCAAAAAGATCGCCGAGATGAACTCATTTCAGACCTCGTAGAGCGCACTGGCATTGATGTAAAAAGCGTAAGGACTGAAAGTGTTGATTTCCTCCGAGACACCGCCGACCTCCGCGTCTACTTCGAAGACCAACCTCAAAAACCAGAGACCGTAGCCGATGCGCCTTCTGCTCTTAGCTCTTATAGCGACAAGTAATCCCCTCGCTGCGGCCAATCGCATCTACATCGGGAGCAGCCTATCGACAGAGTTCTTAGAAGGCCTCGAATTCGAAGTTGCACCTGAGTGGAGATCAGAGCCGAGCAGTAACACTGAGAAATATCAGGCGGACATTTCTCTATCCTACGAGCTGCTAAAACAGCTCAAGCTGGGCATTGGATATCGTATTGGAACGACGGATACAGATGGAGAGCGCTCAGATCATGATCGCTACAATTTAGATACAAAATACTCACTGAAATGGGAAAACCTGACCACCCAATTGCGCCTACGCTATACGGATGGAAATGATGAAGAAGGCGAAGACAAGAAATACATCCGCTACCGCGTAAAGTTTACTTACAACCTCAAGGAGCTGAACCTAAGCCCCTACATTGCATACGAGTATTACGACAGTCTTGATCTCAACACCGGTAAAAACCGCCACGTCTACATCGGAGGCATCGGCTTCGAATTGTCCGAACGACAAGATCTCTCGATCGGCTACCGCTGGGTCGATAAGATACAGTCGAAGAAAGACTACGGTGTCATGCAAACAGCCTACGATTTTAGCTTTTAATTCATTTAGCGGTATTCCATTCAATCCTTGTAGCAGCTGGAAATCTAGCCGGCGCTAGATAAACCTCAACGGAATCACAAGTGGCATTGCCATTTGCGAAATTCAAATCAAGTTTCCTCTCATGATCGACAATGAACGCACCCTAACCAGCGACGTCCCTGCGACGATCGTGCCGTATGGAGATCAAGTCGTTATCCCGGCTGAGACCGTCGTCACGATTACACACCGACTCGGGGGCAATTTCACCGTCACCTGGAGTGGTGGTATGGCGCAGATCAACGGAGTCCATGCCGAGGCCCTAGGTGAGGAATCGACCGCTCCTAGTTCCGGAGCGAGCACAACCACCAGCCACGAAGGGCCGCCGACCGAAGAAATGATTTGGGATGCGCTACGAGGCGTCTTTGATCCCGAAATCCCTGTCAATATCGTCGATCTCGGATTGATCTACAACATGACGATCGAAGAAGGCGACGCGGACAACACCTGGACGGTCAAAGTCGATATGACTCTCACTGCGCCCGGCTGCGGAATGGGGCCTGCAATCGCCCAAGACGCGAAGATGAAGATTCAAGCGATCGCCAGCGTGCCAGAAGCCGCTGTCGACATCGTCTGGGATCCGCCATGGCATCAGGACATGATCAGCGAAGCGGGTAAGATGGAACTAGGGCTTCTTTAACCCCCCAGCAGTCAAAGCATGCCAGTCTACCGCGTTCTCTTCGTTTGTATGGGAAACATCTGTCGCTCGCCGGCTGGTGAGGGCATCTTCCGTCACCTCGTAGAGCGTGATGGCCTGTCAGACACGATCGCCTACGACTCCGCCGGCACGATTGGCTTTCACGAAGGTAATCCGCCCGACAGTCGAATGCGAGCAGCTGCCTTGAAGCGTGGTGTTGAGCTCGTCAGTCAGGCCCGACAAATCCGGCAAACAGATTTGGACACTTTTGATCTCATCCTCACAATGGACGACGAGAACTATGGAAACGTCCAAGCGCTCGCGCAGACCGACGAGCATCTCAAAAAAGTCCGACGCTTTTGCGCGTACTGCACCGACCATTCCGAAACTGAAGTGCCCGATCCCTACTACGGTGGCGCCCGCGGTTTCGAGCACGTCCTCGATCTACTCGAAGATGGATGTGAACAGGTTTTGAAAGAAGCGATCGAAGAAATCTCCTGAGGGATTCTGCTATGTGGTCCGACATCGCTGCCGCTATCACAGAACACACCGGTCAACTCTTCGAGCTAGAGGACACACGTCCTGTAGATGGAGGCTGCATCAATGAGTCTTACCGAATTGAGGCTAAAGACAGCCGTCGATTCTTTGTAAAAACGAATGCGTCTGATGCTCAGGAAATGTTCTCCCGCGAGATGAGTTCCCTCAGAATTTTGCGAGAGACTCAAAGTATCTTCCTTCCAAAGCCTCTGAAAACGGGGTTATCCGATAATAAGGCCTATCTAATTCTCGAATACATCGACCTTGGGGGCACGGAGAAGCCAGCGCTAATGGGCCAACAGCTCGCTAGGCTTCACCTCAACAACGGCGAGCAATATGGCTGGCATGAGGACAACTTCATCGGACTCACTCCCCAGAAGAACACCACGAACTACGACTGGATCGATTTCTATCGCTCGGAACGACTCGCATACCAACTCCGCCTCAACCACGACAAAGGCCATCGCTACGAGCACGGGACTGCTCTTCTCGATAAAATCGAAGCCTTCTTTTCCGGCTATACCCCAGTGCCATCGCTCCTTCATGGTGATTTCTGGACAGGCAATGCCGCCTACACTCAAAACGGATTTCCAGTCCTCTTCGATCCGGCTTCATACTACGGAGACCGCGAAACTGACCTCGCAATGACAGAGCTCTTCGGCGGCTTTTCACCAGAACTCTATGAGGCATATACAATGCGACATGGCCACTGGATGATGGCTACACTCAGCGCAAGCCCCTCTACCAGCTCTATCATGTTTTGAATCACGCCTACCTTTTCGGCGGCAGCTACTACGCGCAGGCTGATCGCCTCATCAACAGGCTATACGCCTCTGTCTAGAGAGCCTACGCCTGAGCCCAGATCAGCCGGACAGCGTCCTCGCGAGCATCGGCAGTTTTCAGAACGTCGAGAACAGATAGTTTTTCAGCTTCAAGACGCTGCACTTCAACCGGATCGACGTGATCGTTAAGACGACTCAGTAGATGCAGGCGCTCGATCTCCGCGTCATAGGAACTCTCCGCTTTTATTAATGCATCAGCATAGACTTTTTTGGCCGTCAGTTCACTCCACTCCTTCGACCGTTCAAGCATCACAGGTAGTAGTCTTTTCCTTACAGCCCCCTTTTCAAGAATCGGACGCGGATCTCCATCGACGAGATCTCGATCTGCCCAGAGCACGTCATCAAGTTCTTCACCCGTATGATCAACGACGATACGGAAGGGCTCGGGCGGCAAGAATCTATCCACGTGCAAATCCTTCGGAGCAACCACCTCGATAACAAACCAGACTTCGAGAAAAACGCCGTCACTCGGAGCATCAGGCCAAATTGCAAAAGAGGAGTTGCCGTTCTCACTTCCGAGCAACTGGTCAAACGCAGCATTCAGGAGAGGATGATCTGCCGAGAAGAAAATAAGGTCCTCACGGGCGATCGCTTCGCTGCGATCGAAGGTCACCGTCATGCCCTGCTCCGGAAGTCCAGGAAGCGTTTCGGCCATCAATACCCCCGGTGCCAACCGGTAGCGACGGGGAGCTAAATCCTTAATATTCAAACCGCAGGCATCAAAAACACCCAGGGCATACTTTTCGAAACTAGGATCAGATCCAAATTCATTGATCACCGAGATCAGCTCTTCGGCTTCGCGCTGTGCTTCAGGATGAACACCCAAAAGGCGGTCACGACCATCCGCCAGCTGTAGTCGAAATGCCGCTACACTCTCTACTGCTTCTGAAATAATCGCCGCGAGCTCTCCTTCATTCATGGGGGCTCCCATAGCATCAAGCCGCGGACCGAAGGTCTCCCCGAAGCCATGCCCGCCGGGTAGACAAGTTTCAAATGCCTGAAGGCCTTCATGATACCAGCGCACCCAAGCTTCTTCCTGCGAACCCTTGATATATGGCACGTGAAGACGGATCGTTTCCGACTGTCCAATTCGATCCAAGCGCCCGATTCTTTGCTCAAGCAACTCAGGTGCCGGTGGCACATCGAACAAAACCAAATGGTGCGCGAATTGAAAATTGCGACCTTCACTCCCGATCTCGGAACACACGAGTAAGCGAGCGCCCTCTGGGTCAGAAAAGTAGGCTGCTTGGCGATCTCGTTGGATCAGAGTAAGGCCTTCATGGAAGACCCCCATCGGCACGCGCACCTGTCGTTCGACCGCTGCCATGATCGTTTCAGCCATCTCTCGCGTATGCACAATGAGAAGCACTTTTGCCTCCTTCAACTCGGCCAGCAGATCGACCAACCAGCGAATCTTAGCGCTGAAGTGGACGCTATCGTCCTTCGCTTCAAGCGGGTGCAAGATCGCTTTTCTTTTCGGGAATCCACCCAGTGCACCACGCGTCGAACGGAAGAGGACGCGACCAGGACCAAAGGCATCGATCAAGCGAGAGACCACGGCCTCACTGGTGCGCGATACGCCATCCGGCCATTCGTCTAGAAGTCGGGCAACAACACTATCGCCCTTAGCCATCTTCGCGAAAGCCTTCTTCGAAAGACTCGCCGATGGACCCGTCTCGAGTTTTTCGACGAGGTCGGCAACGACATGGTAGCCCTGTGCCTCATATTCAAAAGCCGTCATTTCGGTAAAGCGATCTGGATCAAGGAGGCGTAGGCGTGCAAAGTGGCCAGCGGCGCCCAGTTGCTCGGGTGTCGCCGTGAGCAGAAGCAGGCCGGCGGTCTGCCGTGAGAGCTGATCAACGATTACATACGCGGGACTTGCAGCCTCTGGACTCCATTCCAAGTGGTGCGCTTCATCCACTACGAGCATGTCCCACGGGGTACTCAGCACCGCTTCGGCTACAGCAGGGGCAGACACGATAAAATCCTGACTGACAATAATCCACTGCTCTTCAAGAAAAGGGTTTCGCTCACGATCGTGGCGCTGAATCTCTTCAAAGCGCTCTTCGTCAAAAAGGCTGAAAGAGAGGTTAAATCGCCTCAGCAATTCGATAAACCATTGGTGTATGAGAGAATCGGGTACAACGATGAGGATACGTTCCGCCTGATGAGTGAGGAGCATGCGATGGAGGACGAGACACGCTTCAATCGTTTTCCCCAGGCCCACCTCATCCGCTAAGAGGGCACGAGGCCCCGCCAAGCGAAGCACCGCACTGGCGGTTGCAAGCTGATGCGGTAATAGCTGAATACGCGCTCCGAGGTAGCCCCGGGCTTTCGAACACCGCCACTGGGCCCGTCGCTTGAGAGAATCGATTCGCAGGTCGTAGGTTTCGCGGTCGTCTATCATGCCCGCTTTGAGCCTTTCTTCCGGCCGACTGAATCGAATCGTGTCCGACAGTTCACACTCGGGAACAACCGCCTCAGGGGTGATATAAACGAAGCAACCGTTCAGCTCCTGTACTTCATCGACCGTAAGACCACTAGCGCTCCGAGACTGAATCACGTCTCCAACCTCAAACTGCACCCGGCGAAGCGGCGCCGATGAGAGGGCAAAGAGGCGTTTCTCGCCCGCCGCTCGGAACTCCAGCTCGATCCGGCCGTATTCGCAGCTCAAGACCGTTCCAAGCCCAAGCTCAGGTTCGGCTTCACTGGCCCACCGCTGGCCGGGGACGATTTTAGTTGGAGTCGACATCACGGACAGTCTTCGCACGTCCGATCGTGTCGCAAGAACTAGATGCTCCAAAAGGCTCCTCTCTTAGCAAAAGGCGATTACGAGATTGCCCTCGCGGAAGCCATATGGATTTTTCAAGGCATGGAGACGCCCTTGCGTTACCTTGGTGAATGGGAACGACACGACGCGGTTTGGCTTGCATGGCCAAGCAACCAAGCCCCATGGGGTGAAACACCTCCGGAAGCCGTTCAAGCCGAGTTTACTGCCTTCTGTCATGCAATTGCAGATCCTGACGCCAATACTGGAAAACTCAGAGGTGAGCCCCTCAACATCCTCGTCCCTCATCTCGAGGCAGAAAACGCCGCTAGGGCAGCCATGGGTAACCTCAATGCAACCTATCACCCGATTCCATACGGCGATATTTGGCTACGAGATACCGGGCCTATTTTCATCAAACAGGGCCATCAAAGGCAGGCTACCGCTTTTCGTTTTAATGGTTGGGGCCAAAAGTTTATCTACCCAAACGATGATACGGTTGCGGTAAATATCGCGCGGGCCAGCGGCGATCCACCCATCGAGAAAAATTGGATTCTTGAAGGCGGTTCGATCGAATCCGATGGAGAAGGGACACTCCTCACAACGGAGGAATGCCTCCTCAACCCAAACCGGAATCCGACCCTTTCGCGCACTGAGATCGAAGCCAATCTCCGCGAGGACATCGGCGCCTCAAAAGTGCTCTGGCTCAAACAAGGGCTCATTGGCGATCACACCGATGGGCATATCGACAACGTGGCCCGCTTCATCGCCCCGGGGCGCGTCGTCTGCATGGCTTCTAGTGATCCGCTCGATCCGAACCACGATCGCCTACGCTCAATTCAAAAGGAACTAGGAAGGATGACGGATGCGAAAGGACGCCGCCTTGACCTTTCGACCGTTCCATCGCCTGGCCGTGTCTACGACCGCGAGCGCAAACTCATGCCTGCGAGCTATCTGAATTTCTACCTCTCGAACAGTCGCGTCATTGTCCCGACGTATCAAAGTTCCTATGACAGCGCAGTCGTCCAAGCATTTCAGAGCTTATTTCCAGAGCGAGAAGTGATCGGCTCTCCGAGTTGGAACATCTTGCATGGGGGCGGATCCTTTCATTGCATTACCCAACACGTCCCCACCCTCCCATGATCACCGTCGCAGCCATCCAGGAAGCCTTCTCTGAAGATATTGAGTCCAATTGTGCCCTGATCCAAGGCCATGTTGCCGAAGCCGCAAATTCTGGAGCGCAGATCGTCCTGCCTCCTGAACTCTTTCAAGGTCACTACTTCTGCAAAACCGAAACGGCAGAGCCCTTTTCAACCGCTTACGCGACGGAGAAACACCCTGTCGTCATCGCGATGCAGGAAGCAGCGAAAGCGCATGGCATCGCCATCCCGACTTCTTTTTTTGAGAAAGACGGCCCACACTATTACAACAGTCTCGCGATGATCGACGGCGACGGGACGATTCTTGGCGTCTACCGCAAAAGCCACATCCCCGATGGGCCCGGATACGAAGAGAAGTTCTACTTTCGCCCCGGCAATACGGGCTTTCGCGTCTGGGAAACTGGATACGGAACGATCGGTGTCGGCATCTGCTGGGATCAGTGGTTCCCTGAGTGTGCCCGTGCGATGACGCTAGCAGGCGCCGATATTCTCTTCTACCCCACTGCTATCGGCTCCGAACCCGAAGAACCCGACTTTGACACCGCCGCCCCATGGCGCCGTGCAATGCAGGGGCATGCTGTCTGCAATGTCGCGCCCGTCGTCGCGGCCAACCGCATCGGAAATGAAGCTGGCCAAATTTTCTATGGAACGAGTTTTATTTGTGATCAATTTGGCGACATCATCACTGAAGCCGACCGCACCAAATCGACCCTTTTGAAAGCGACCTTCGATCTAGACCAGATCCGCGAGGATCGTTCAACGATGGGCTTCTTCAGGGATCGCAGACCAGAACTATACACCGACCTGACCCAAACCTGAATTCCAACAAACTATGCCGTTCAGCCTCAGTATCGATGACACCTTAGACCTCCGCCTGCTCGGGCTGGAAGACGCCGCAAAAATGTCTGAGCTGATTCATGGCAACCGCGCCTTTCTTCGGCAATGGCTACCTTGGGTTGACGGGGAGCATCGCCCAAGCGACTCCGCGAAGGTGATCAATCTTTGGCGACAGAGCTACGCCAAAGGGAGTGGTTTTTCTCTAGGCATTATTTTTCAAAACGAACTAGTTGGCATCATCGGCTACCACGGTTTCGACCAAGTAAATCGCATTACCAGCATCGGCTACTGGCTGATCGAATCTGAGACGGGGAAGGGCATCATGACGCGATCTATTCGCACCCTTATGAACTACGCCATCGAAGAACGGAATATGAACCGTATTTTTGTGCGCTGCGCCACTGGGAACACCGCCAGTCGCGCTATCCCGGAGCGCCTCGGCTTCACCCACGAAGGCACCCAACGCGATGCCGAATGGCTCTACGACCACTACGTCAATCTCGAGCTCTATGCCATCCTCGCCCACGAGTGGACAACGGAGCATAACTAACTCTTATGAACCCAATTAAAGAAATCAAACGCCAGACTTCGTCAGCCAACCTGCCTCAGGCCCTCACCTGGGACGGCGCTCACTTCTGGATGGGCTCTCTCGACACCCAGTCAATTTACCAGCTCAACCCCGCGACATGGCAAGTGCTCTGGGAGACAAAAACACCCGGCTATCCATTCAGCCTCGTCTCGGTCGCGAACGAGCTCCGCGTCCTTACCGGTGAAACCTCCGAAGACGACCGCTACATTCGCCGTCTAGTTCCCGGCCAAGGCTTTGATCCCGATTTCAAAGTTGCCCTTCCCGAGCTCACCGGCTCCCAGCTCAGCTATGACGGCACAAGCATCTATGTTAGTCAGTGGTATAACCAGCAGGTCCTTCGCCTCGACGAAGAAGGCAATATCACACGGACCCTCAGCGTCCCTCACGGTATTAGCGGCCAAGTCATTCTCGGTGATGTCCTCTACCTCATCACGACCGACGACGAAGAAAACGGCGACTACTGGCTCACCCGCCTAAACCTCAAAGACGAAAACCCCGTCCCTGAAGACATCGCCCTCGTCCCCTTTCCTGCGCGTTCTCTCACCCACGACGGCACTCACTTCTGGACCCACCACCGCGCTGCAGGCGAAGCCGTGTGCTTCGAACTCACCTAAGAAAGATTGCCGACACAGCACTGACAATACCGCTTGAGAAATCATCCGCGGTAGATCACATTGCACCTCAATTCTATGTTTCGCACCTTTCGCAAATGGTTCTTTTCCGGCCTTCTCGTTGTCGCCCCGATTGGGGTTACGCTCTTCGTCATCATTTTCCTCATGGACAAGGTGGCGGTGCCCGCACGCAACCTGATGTTTCCTGGCGATCGAATTTCCGAGCTGACGACTTACCAGCTCTGGGGGCTCAATATCTTCGCCTTCGCCACTGTCTTGAGCTTCGTGATGCTTTTGGGGTGGCTTTCACAGCTCGTTATCGGACGGTGGATAGTTCTTACTTTCGAGCGGATCGTCGGCACCGTCCCAGTCGTGCGCACGGTCTACAACACCGTAAAGCAGATCCGCGATACCTTTGTCCAACAGCAGAAGGCTGTCTTCCAAAAAACCGTCCTGCTCGAGTATCCGCGCAAAGGCGTTTGGGTTCTCGGATTTCTCACTGGGACTGGGCGTGGTGAAATCCAAGAAAAAACAGAAGCAGATCTGGTCAATATCTTCGTCCCAACGACGCCTAACCCGACAAGCGGCTTCCTCCTCATGGTGCCAATTGTAGATGTCAAATTCCTCGAAATGAGCGTTTCTGACGGAATGAAGCTGATCATCAGCGGAGGCGCAGTGGTCCCTTCATATCCACCAGAGAAAAAGCCGGAGCTACCAGAAAACGATGCGACCGAAGACGCCTCGCCGACTGATTGATGTCGGAAGCGTCACAACTTCTCACTACGATCGTTCTCGCTCGTATCGAGCAAGGTGAACGCTACTGGCGTTATCAGCTCTTTCACCCTGAAGAGGGCCCCGTCGAAGCACTCTTTCGGCGCTCAACCAAGAGTGCAGGACATGCCCCACCGGACCTTTTTCAGATCATCGCTGTCAGCCTCAACAAGGTGGGCAAGAGCAAGCTCCCATTCATCACTGAGTTCGCCCTAAAAGAAGACCATGCCGCCCTCGCGCACTCTTACCCTGCCCTCAAAGAGGCAACTAGTTTCACGCGGACGATCTGGAAAAATCTTCGCCACGCAGAGTTTTTTCCACCCCTCTACACTCTATCCATACAGGCTCTAGAAGCTTTCGAGTCCGGCATCTCCCCCGAGCTTGTCCATTTTAAAGCCCTCTACCGCCTCGCCCGCGAAGAAGGCTATCCAGTGAAGGAACAATGGTGGGCTCAGAAACCCGAAGATGAACGCGCAGCGATTGCCGATTTGATCCAGAAACCCGTAGCAGAAATCCAATTACAGGGAGAGCTACGAGCTTACCTCGATGATCTCAAACACTACCTCCATCATCAGACAGAGATCTTGATCCCTGACCTGATGCTCAATAAATAAGCTCACTGCGGATAAAACACATCGACTCTGCGAAGATATCGAATCGTATCAACCGGATAGTTACCGGGAGCCAAGCCTGCTGTAAAATCCGGATCCGCTACAGTCAACGGATTCCACGCCGCGAGGCGGGTCCAGTTGAAAAGGTCTGTCGAGGAATAGAGCCAAGCCTGCGCTGAGGCTGGTCGATTCATGTGTATCAACGGGGTGCCATCCCCAGGGAAAGTGACGCGGATTGAATCGGAATAAACCTCAGGAAGCGAGACGACTGACTCGTCCCACGCTAAAGCAGCTGCCCCAGATCGCACAATCTCGGCCGAGTTAATCACCGCAGCTTCCGGCGGGTTCACATCATCTGGACTCCGGCTCACCGAGCCAATCAAGCGCACTATTTCGATACCTTCAACAATTCTACCGAAAACCGTGTGTAAGTCATCGAGTTCCGGTGTTGCACGCAGCGTAATGAAAAACTGACTCCCGTTGGTATTGACACCGCTATTTGCCATCGAAAGCACCCCTTCAGCTTCATGCGTCAATCCGTCGACAAACTCATCTGCAAAGCTGTAACCCGGCCCGTCTGTTCCTTGTCCGTTTGGAGAACCAGCCTGAATGACGAAGTTAGTCACAACACGGTGAAATGTAATCCCATCGTAGAACGGTGCCTGCGAAATTTCCCCCGTTAATTTATCAAAGTATGCTTTGGTTCCAGCTGCCAGGCCGACGAAATTTCCCACCGTGATCGGCACTTGGTCGTAATCGAGTTCAACCGTAATCTCACCCGCCGAGGTATCGAAAACTGCGTAAATACCATCCTCCGTCAGAACAAAAGCCGAGGCCAGCGATGCTAGTCCTAGGATTATCAATCCGGAGTATAAGAGGTGTGAACGCATTGGCATAAGACGACGCTAAGATTCCAACAATGGCAAGTATGAGCCTCGGTAAACCTATCCGATAGAGACGACTTTAACCCGAACCCCTGACGGCAGGGCAAACTCTGTGCCTGCGACTTTTCCTTTGAGTGTGTCAAAGAGCGGGCTCTGCGGGGTGAGGACCGTCACCTTTTCTTCCTCGATCTCGACCACCTCTCCGCCACCGACCGGAGCAATAAAGTAGCGGTCCATCTCACCTCCGAAGGACACCTGAATGAGCGCGCCAAATTCAACGATACGGAGCGGTTGGCCCAACACATCCCGTTCCGCATGCAGTCGCTGCAAGGCCACCGCCGTTTCTTTGGCCTGAGTCGCCTGTCCCGCCGCGAGGTAAGACGCCTCCAGCCCTTGCGTATCCCACTTCGAATCGGCTTTCGACTCAGCATCAGTTGCGTAACTCGCCGCGTCCAACGAGGCTTGGCGTGATGCTTCTACCCGCTTTTCAAGCTGGGCAATGAGAGCAGCGATGACGGCGGCTTTTCCCATTTCCTGATTAGATCTCAAGTGTTGAGAGCAGCGCAAGACTGGAGATTGCATCCATCGATGCTCGATTTGCTTGCCATCGCTGAAAATTCTCACCTCTTTATCTCACCTTACCGGACAGATGACAGAGTGGCCGAATGTGCCTGACTCGAAATCAGGTGTACCCGCAAGGGTACCGGGGGTTCGACTCCCTCTCTGTCCGCCATTCGACGCTCTCCGCTCCGCGTCCTTTGCTCATGGCAGGCCAAGAAGATTCGAACATCATTCATTCTCGCGGAGAAATTGTCTTTAACTAGCGGGGTGAGTCTCTAAACCGCCTTTATGTCGTCGGAACGAGAAAATCTGTGGTCGCAACCGGGCGGCTTCAAGCAACTCATCATTGTAGCTTTCCCACTCATTCTGAGCATGGGTTCGATCTCGGTGCTGCTCTTCGTCGACCGGATGTTTCTCAGCTGGTATTCTGCGGACGCGATCGCGGCAGCGGTTCCTGCAGGCATTTTGAATTTCGCCTTCATCTGCTTCTTTCTCGGGCTCGCAACCTATACATCTACTTTTGTTGCTCAATATACCGGAGCCAATCGACCCGATAAGGTCGGTCCATCGCTTTGGAACGGAATCTATATCGCTCTGATCGGCGGAGCATTGATCCCCCTTATCTCGCCCTTCACGGAAGAGATTTTCGCATTCATCGGGCATCCGCCGGAAGTCCAGAAGCTACAGGCTCCGTACCTCCGCATTCTAAATTTCGCGGGGGTCTTTTTCCTCTGCAACGCCACGATGAGTTGCTTCTACTCCGGTCGAGGCAAGTCGTGGACAATTGTCTGGGTGAACATCACCCTCACGCTCCTCAATGCGCTCTTGGACTACGCCTTCATCTTTGGGCATTGGGGCTTTCCGGAGATGGGTATCCAAGGTGCCGGGCTGGCTACGATTTTGTCTTCGGCAACGATCACGCTCCTCTATGCCAGCCTCATTTTTTCCAAAAAGTACAACAAGCGATACCACACCCGCAGTGGATGGCGCTTTAAGAAAGACCTCTTTACTCGGTTCATCCGATTTGGCGCACCTTCAGGCGTTCACTTCTTTCTCGATGTGAGTGGCTTCACTGTCTTCATCCTCCTCACAGGCCGCATTGGCTACTACGAACTCACGGCGAGTAATATCATCCTTCAAGTCAATCTCATCGGCTTCCTACCTCTTGTTGGGCTCGGCGTAGCGACCACTATTCTCGTCGGACAATTCCAAGGCGCCGGCAATAGCAAGCTCGCCCGGCGGGCCACTTGGAATGCCGTCAAACTCGCAGCCATTTACTCAACGTGCGTTGCAACCCTCTATATCACGATCCCCGAGCTACTCGTCGCGCCCTTCCTCATTAATACGGATATCGAAGATATCGAGCTCCTGCGCTCGCTCATCTTCATGCTTTTCTACTTTCTGGTTTTTTTCACCCTTTTCGACTCACTGGCCATCATCTGTGCATCCGCCCTGAAGGGTGCGGGTGACACTCGATTTGTCATGGCAACACTCGGGGTTTCCTCCCTCTTCGTTCTCGTCATACCGGTTTACCTCGTCGTTGAGGTTTTCCACCTTCCCTTCGCCTACGCGTGGGGATGCGCGCTCGGGAACTATTTGTGTATCTCGCTAAGCTTTGCTCTCCGTTTCCGCAGCAGCCGCTGGGAAAGCATCGAAGTGATCGAGCGCGTAGAAACGATCCCGTCAGAAGGCCAGCCGGTCGCTTCAGAAACACTCTATTAAACTAGAGGCGTTTCGTCTTCGTCTAGCCTGTCGTCCGCAGTCCGCTCGCAATCGCGTTAAGGACGAGCAGTAGGCGTTCAACCGTTGCGGAATCAGGCTCTTCAGACTTTCGCAATTCTCGGAGAAGCTCGATTTGTGCGCCATGCAGCCTCCGGAGAGCGGGCTCACGATCTTGGAGCGTTTTCCAGAAGCGAGGGCGCCGCTGCGTCATCTCTGCACCAAAGAGGCGGGAAAGGCCGACCGAAACGCGCTCATGCTCACTGAAGATCGTATCCATAAACCAGCTACGCAATCCTTCCTCTTGGACAAGTGAGCCATACGCGCTCATCCATTCTTTGTCAGAGCTACTGAGACTACTCTCCACATTGTAGAAGAAGTAGCGCAGAAATGGCTTCGCATTGATATTGTCACGCAAGTAGGCGAAATCGTCTGGAGAATCTTGATACAGCTCTTCTAGTGCCTTACCGACGCCGAACCACCCAGTGATGTAGAATCGGGATTGGTTCCAACTAAAGACCCATGGAATCGCGCGAAGATCATCCAGCGTTGCCTGGCCTGTGCGGCGAGAAGGCCGCGAACCAATCCGGCTGAGCTCGATCGCATCAATCGGCGTTGCCTGACGATAAAAGGTCATAAACCCATCGGCCTCAATCAAGCTCCGATAGTGCTTCTGAGAGGCTGCCGAGAGGCGATCTAGCGTATCAGCTAGTCGTGGGTCAAATGTCCGACCATCACTCAGCATACTCGCACCGAAGGTACTGGCGACGAGTGACTCCAGATTTGCGGCAGCGGTTTCGCTCGTGTTGTATTTCTGGCCGATGACTTCCCCTTGCTCGGTCGTGCGAAGCCCTCCGGCGAGGGCACGCTTCGGAAGCGCTTCAAGGAAACGGTGCGTAGGGCCCGCTCCCCGCCCGATAGTGCCACCACGGCCGTGAAAGAACTGAATCGCCACACTGTTTGCCTCGCCAATCTCGAGGAGCTCGCGCTGAGCAGATTGCAGCACCCATTGGCTTGAAAGAATGCCCGTGTCCTTATTGCTATCACTGTAGCCGAGCATGATCGTTAAGCGAGAACCGCCCTTACGATCAGACTCAAGACTTCGACGCGTCACCTCGTGTTTAAGAAACTGGTCAGTGATGCCCGGCGCACGCTTGAGATCATCATAGGTCTCATAGAGAGGGGCCACTGGTAGCTTACAGCGAAGGCCTGTGCCATCATCCACGCAAAGCCCGACTTCCTTGCAAAGAACGTAGACCGTCAGCAGGTCCACGAGGTTGCGTGTCATGCTCACAATCAAAACGCCGACGCCATCGGTGCCAAACTTCTCGATATGCTCAGCAACCACTTTAAAGCAGTCTCGGACCGCGGTCGCTTCTGGCGGCAAGGCGGTCGCACCTAGAGTAAGCGGGCGCGAACTGCGCAGCTCCTTGTTGATGAAAGTGAGTTTCTCTTCAGTACTCCACTTTCCAAAGTTGGCTGCATCTTCGATCCCAGCCTTCACCATCATCTGCGAGAGAGCCTTCTCGTAGTAGTCGCTGTTCTGGCGAATATCGACCCGTGCGAGGTGAAAGCCCATGCAATGGATCAAGCGAATGAGTGGGCGCAGCTGGATCTTGGCGAAGTGCTGAGCGCCGGCGTCTGTGAGCCATTGTTCAAGCTGTTTAAGCCGATCGAGAGTCTCAGATGAAGGCGATTTTCCGAGCGCTCCAGCAATGCTCCGAATATAGGTCTGCCACGGCGACTTTTCACTGACGTCACCAAAGCCCAACTTGCGCAGTGCTTGGATTAAGGCTTCCGGCGCAGGTGTCTGCAAAGGAGCAAAATCGAGACGTTTCGCAATCAATTGGATGCGATCGCTCACGACACGGAGAGCCTCACTGCGCAGCCGCAGGAGCGTTTTCCGTGTAATGTCGGCGGTCACCAGTGGGTGGCCATCACGATCTCCGCCCACCCACGAACCGAAGCGCAGGAGGGGAAACTCATCGGTACTCAAAGGCTCACTGTCGGGCCATGTTTGCTCCCAAGCGTATGAAAGTCGTTCGTCGATCTCTGCCTGCGTTTCAGGGAGAATTTCAGTTAAGTAATACAGCAGGTTGTTGAACTCATCGTCGATTTTTGGCTTCCGAGCAAAAACCTCACCGGTCAGCCAAAGGCGCTCGAGCAGTTCTCGAAAGGTCGTTGTGTTCAGGTCGATTTCGTATCCGCTGTGACACGATTCACGTTCTCTCAAGGCATCAACGATTTCACGGTGAATGCGCAAAACAGACCAACGTTTCGCCTCTGTCGGGTGTTTTGTGAAGACTGCCTCGACCGAAAGATCCGCAATCGAGCGACGAAGAACTTCCGGGTCGTGCCCATCGTCTTTCAGCTGCGCGAGGTAGCTCATCCAGTGCCCCTTGTTCACAACTCCGCCCAGTTTTGATTCGCGCTGAACGCGCATCCGGTTGGCCACGTGCTCTTCAGCGAGATTCAGAAGCTGAAAGTAGTAGGACAGCGCCTGAATACTCTCACTTTCTAGCTCTTCGGTGTCCAACTGAGTCGTTGGCGATAGCGTGCGGATGAGAGACGCAGCCTCTTTCTCTCCGAGGCGGTCGAGAAGGTCGACAAACAGATGCGTCAACAGGCCATGGGTCGACTCGACGTCTTTGAGGCCAGCCTCGATCAAGTCAATGTAAGCGGTTTTCATAGTGTGAGCGTCTTAAGTATAAATAATCAGACTGAGTCCAAATAACAGAGGAAGCCAATCACTGGATTGAAAGGAAAGGCAATACCGAGAGAAGTGCTCGTGATTCCATCGAACAGCTCGCTATTTGAAAACACGCCCTGAGCCCCTTCGACAGGCGTATCCCTCTCGTTATTATAGGCGGCTTCCTCGGGGGCGGGCAAAACAACAGTTCTGAATCATCTACTGCAAACGGCAAAGGGCCGACGCCTAGCGGTCCTCGTTAATGACGTGGGAGAAGTCAATATTGACGCCACTTTGATCCAGGACGTGGCTCAAGTCGATTCGAAAGGGACCAACAATGTCGTAGAGCTTAGCAACTCGGAGCAACCCTTGCGGGAAGTGGCCATCGCGGTCGGCATTACGGAGCGTGCCGTGCAGCGCATCATTTCAGAGCTCGAATCAGCGGGCTATCTTGAGCGCAAAAAGATTGGCCGGCAGAATTCATACACTCTGCACACAGACATAAAACTCCGACATTCCCTTGAAGAGCATACCACGATCGGAGAAATTCTCGACGTCGTCGTCGATCAAGAGCCTTCGAAGTAAGGACCAAGGGCGATTCTAAGCCGCCGCAGGGCTTACATACTACCCGTCGGCTTCTCTAAGAGCGGGAACATAGCGCCCTTCCGGAAGATAGTTACTTGGCCCGAGCTAGCGCTCAGTAGAATCGCTACACAGTCAGCCGCGAGCGAGACCGAGGCCGCTGCAGAGTGCCGAGCGCCAAACCCGCTAGGAAGCTCTTGATGGAATTCCAACGGAGCGTGGATCAAGCTTCCAGCTGATTCCATCACCCCATCACCTCGGATAATAAAGCAACCATCCATCTGGGAAAACTCCTTGATCGTCTCATCCATGAATGGATTCAGGATGTTGCGATCCTCCTCCTTGTATCCGAAAAATGGATTCATCACGAGCGGCTTGGACATCCCAATCACATTCTCTGAGTCGCCAAGGACGAACAATGTGCCGATCGCGTGGCCTTCACGTCCTTCGATCGATAGCTCTGTCGCGATCGCGATGATGCGCTCCATGACCTCCACCTTCACCGAAGTCGGCAAGAGGTGATTCCCTTTATCGATCACTTTCTGAAACTCGCGCTCGATATCAATGACCATGAGCGTATCGAGAAGATTGCTTCCAGGCAGGCCTCCTACACAGCAGATGCGGTCGGAGTATTTAAACAGTCCACGCGTAAGCCCGATGAGAATCGCGCTACGGGTCTGAGAAAGGCGCGCCGCAGAATAAGATCGAACTTCGATCACACCCTCAACCTGCCGGCCTTCGATACGGCGATCTCCGCCACGTGTGACGACGATCGTTCGGTGCTTCGGAAAAGTCTCGGTCATCTCGACCCCGCTGGCAAAGGTATCGCTAAATATGACGACAGCGGCGGCACCGGTGTCTTGAGCTACCTTTTCAGCTTCTTTGATGAAAAGTCGGTTAAGCCGACTCTGGCCGCGCTCTGGTTTTGCCAGTTGGGCACCAAAACCCATCAGCACACGGTCTTTAAATTTCTCTGTATTTTCCGCTTCGAAGATCTGTTGAACCAGATCGCGATCCCTAAAGAGGCGCGCGAGCGAAGCGAGGGCGTTCAGATAGTTGCTTTCTTTGTCCGAAGCGAGGAGGAGGAAAATCAGCCGTGATTCCTCATAGTCATTAACCGTGTCATGGGTCAGACCCGTCTTCGTGCGTCCCACCGCAAAGATGTAGCGCCGCTTCATCTTGATACGCATGTGCGGCATGCCGACACCATCGCCCAGATAGGTCGCCATCGTCGTCTCGCGATTCAGGAGAGCGCGAGAGATTTTCTTAGCGCTCAAGGTGCCAGGCATCCGCTTAAGGGCAACCTGAACGAGTTCCTCAAGAGCTCCTGAAAGGTCGGAGCTCTCTAACTCAATAATTCTTGAACGAGCAATGAAGCGGTCTAATCGCATCCGGGGTAAAGATGAAAAGAAACACTGCCCACGATTCGGTCAAACCGAATTGTGCCCAGATGCACAGAAAAATTACGCTAGCTTACTTTTCCCAATCCAAAGCGCCTTTTTTCAACTCGTAGTAAAGACCTACGACAAGAACGCCAAGGAACGCCATGATCGGGAAAAAGATAGGAAGTCCTTGAGAAAGGAAGTCGCGATAAATCAAGACCCAAGGGATGAGGAAGACGACTTCGATATCGAAAAGGATAAAGAGCATCGCTGTTACATAAAACTTAATACTAAAGCGTGCTCCCGGAGTGCCTTCAGCCGCGACACCGCATTCGTAAGCGGAATCCTTAAACTTATTCGTCGGGCCCCGCTGCCCCATCAGATGGCTGACCAAGAGCACCGCCCCAGCGATAAACAAAGCGAGTAATACTTGCACTAAGACCGGAAGGTAATCTGCGAGCTCTTGCGTCATATCTCTACTGACGAAAGCCGCCCACCACTCCATGGCGAGTCGATTTTGCAAAAAAACAGCCTAGAATGGGGAAGACCCTCGGCAAAATTCAGGGCTTCACGACCTTGAGGCGAACCTCTTCGAAGAAGGCAGCCCCCAACTGTAAACTAGCGCTATAGTCCAAAATCGGCAGAAGTATACCGAGCGAACGGAAGCCCCAGCGCTCTCTCCGAGCGTTCAGCCGCTGAAGGATGAGTGCATCCAAAATGACCGGATCGACCGCGAGCCAAAGCTTCGGCTCCGAATCCGTGTAGAGAGAATTGAATGAAGGTCCCCCTACAAACTGATACGACTCCAGTGTCATGAGCGTAAAGGCCCACGTATCGAGGAGCTCGGGAATCGCAGCAATCTCTGCGGTCGCTACCGGTGCGTTGTTCGGGCTGACAAAAAAGCGGGAGCGGTTCGTCACATTCCAAAGTGTAGCGTTCACGAGCGCTCCATTCACTCCAAGGGTCGGGTGATCGGTCACCATGGGGAGATTGATCCAGAAATCGAAGGACGTGAAGATCTTTCCCGGCATCCGACTCTTTCGCTGTTGATCTCGGGCGACATCATCACGCCCGGGTTGAAATATCGCCCGTGCCAGCCCCGAAGTAAAATCTAGAGGCACCGGGCTGTCATATTCCCAGCCATCCGCCAAAAGCTCGCCTGAATCAATTGAAACAACGGGCACTCCATCGAAGCTCGGCGTCGAGTCCCGTTCAGAGCGCAGCGGATAGTAACCCGCATCCCGCAGCTGACTGTTCGAAGCATCCACGATCAATAAGCGATCGCGCGAAAATCCGCGCTTCACGAGCGCAGCGATGACAGCTCGCGTGAGCGAGTGCGGCGTATCTAGCCCTGGGCCTGAGTTCGTGTAGATCTTGATGGCCGCTCGACCATGCACTGAAGGCGCAAGCGACTTACCTGTATCCTCTTCAAAATTGGCCATCAGTGCTTCGACCGAGGCCTGATACATCTGCTCCGAAAAACTCACCATGGGAGCTTCCCAGACCACACCGTTCCAGTTCTTCCGCTCCCCCTCAAAACCCCATACGCCCGCCGATGCACACGCGGCCATAGCGCAGAGCCCGATCAGGCTAACGAGAAAAAATGGGGGATGGGATTTCTGCACACGCATGGTCACAAGGTAAGATACTTTAGAGCACTAAACGTTCAGGTAGAAGCGAGCAGAAGCAAATCTGCTTTTAAAAAGGTTTTGAGTCCGCGTAAAAATCTACCCATTCTATCGACGCCTCGCTTGCAACTTGGCCAAATGCCTTATCTTCTACCTTATTGTGCGGTCTTCCCTGTGCCCGAGCAAGCCACTCCCCAGTCACCCAGAACGACATGCCAGACGGTTCAAATCACATAAACATTCTAAAGTCATTCTTTGTCACACGACGCTGGGCACTCCTCGCTGTTCTTGCCCTCGCGATCGCTGGCTGTGCCGAAAAAACTAAAACTCCTGAGGAGATCCTCAGCGAGGCCCAAGCCATCGGTGCCACACAAAAACTCGGTGAAGCGATCTCGCTCCTCGAAATCTACGATCGGGAGAACCCCGGCAACTTCGCCATCGTTGAACAGCTCGCTTTTTTCTACGGCGAAGTCGATGACCCCGCCACAAGTGCGATGTTTTTTGCCCGCGCCGCCGAGATTGATCCCTCGCAAGCCGAGCATCTCCTCTTTGCTGCCCAAGCATGGCAGAATGCCGGCGATCTCGACAGCACGATCAACCTTTACCAGCAGTATATCCTCGCTCGCCCAAACGACCAAAGCGCACGCATCGCCCTCTCCGACCTCTATTATTTGTATGGTGATCTGGACGAAGCTCGCAACACCCTCCTCCGTTCCAATCGTCTCTCGCCCAAGAGTGGCGTTCAGGTCCGCCTCGGTGAACTCTTTCTCGAAAGCGGGAACCTCGCTCTCGCGCAACAGTGGTTCGACAGCGCTGCCCGCTTTGGCGATGAGAATCGCGACGAAGCCCTTCTCGGTCTGCTCGAAGTCGTCATTCGCGGAAACCGTTTCGCCGATGCCGATCAACTCGTCACCGTGATCGACGAAGAATTTCCCGGTCGCCTCGAAGCTAGCCACATCGCGGCCGTTCGCCCTCAGCTCGAAAAGTGGCGGAAACAACAGGCCGCAGCCGTTGCCGCGGCAGAGGAGCTGCAAGGAATACGCACCCCTACCGATGGCCGCCTCCCGAAACCCACACCGACCGAGCAAGTATCCCCTCCATCGGTCGATGCTGCCGACGTAGCCAAGCCAGAGCCCGCAACTATTGATGATGCGACTGCGTCCACAGAAGGTACCGAGATCGTTGCTGCGCCTGCTGAAACCACCCTCGAAGAAGGCTCCTCATCCGAGTCCGACCTTAGCCCGCCAGATAAGGAAGAGCGTGTCGCCCGTGTCGAAGCAAACATGGAGCCCTTCGTCCGCCCCGAGCCTGCAGTGCCCTCCGATGGCCCACTGAATCTATTTCCAACCGACGAATTCGACACCGGGTCGAACAACGTCATTGCCTCTGTTCCGACCGGAAACGACTACGCCAGCTTTCTCGCCCAAGCCCGTGTCGCATTCACTAACGAGCGCTACGCCGAGTCGATCAAGCTCTACCATCGTTCCCTCGCTCGCTCCTCAAGTGACCCCGTCGTATGGAGTGAACTCAGCGAGGCTCAGCGCCGCTCCGGCGAGAACCAGACCGCGCTCGCCTCAGCGAGCGAGGCCATGCGCCGCGCGCCGGATGCCCCAGGGCTTCGCCTTCAGTATCTCCGTGTCGCCGAAAGCAACCTCCGCCCCAACGCCCTGCTCGAAGCGATGGAAAAAGCCCGACGCGATTTCCCTCTTCAGCCCGAGTTCACCCTCCTCATCGCCCGGGCTCACCGCGAGCTGGGTAACACGCGTTTTGCACAGCGCTACTACCAAGACTTTATCCGCCTTGCCCCACCATCGCACCCAGAATTCGCAAAGGCCGAAACCGAGCTGAGCGAGCTCTGAGGTCTGGCGAACATCTCTATCTTCTCTTAAGTCTATCTGTTGGTGACGCGTTACTAGTTACCAACCGAAAAATATTCACCGCCCTCTGGGCACCCCTCGCCGTCCTCCCTTGGCTCTGATTACCCGCCAGTCGATTGAAAACCTAAAGCTGCACATCAATATTTATGATGTCGTAGCGCGCGAGGTGCAGCTCAAGCGAGCCGGTCGGAACTGGGTCGGACTCAGTCCATTTCAAAACGAGAAGACTCCCTCTTTCAACGTTCTCCCCGAACGGGGGATTTTCAAATGCTTCAGTACCGGCCTTGCCGGCGACATCTTCAAGTTTGTTCAAGAGCTTGAGCATGTAACGTTCGTCGAAGCGGTGGAGCTGCTCGCTGAGCGCTTCAATCAACCCCTCGAATACGAGAAGGGGGCGGGCCCAAAACCCGAAGAACGCTCCCTCAAGCGCCAACTCCTCGAGCTCCACGAATACGCCGCCGACTACTACCACGAGGCCTTTCTCGCAGACCACCCCGAGGCCGCAGAATGCCGCGCCTACTGGACGGAAAAGCGGGGATTCCCCCTCGATCTGGCGAAGGAATTCAAGATCGGCTTTGCCCCAGTCAAATCGCAAAAGCTCAACCAGCGCCTCATTCGCAAAGGCTTCACCGAAAAAGCGCTCCGCGACTGCGGCCTTTTTTACGCGCGCGACTACGACCCCGACCCACTCAAGTTCCGTCCTCGCTTCCGAGGTCGCCTGATGGTTCCGATCCGCGACCGCCAAGGACAGATCATCGCCTTTACCGCTCGGCAGCTTGAGCTTACCCCGGAAGATGACCCCGCCCACCAGGCCAAGTACATCAATTCGCCCGGAACGCCACTTTTCAGCAAGAGCCACATCCTTTTCAATCTCGAGCGAGCCCGCGAAGCAGTGCGAGAAACCCAGCGCTTCGTCATGGTCGAAGGCCAACTCGATGCGATTCGCTGTTGGCACGAAGGCGTCCGTGAGACGATCGCCCCACAAGGCACGAGCATCACGCCCGAACAACTCGCCCTCCTCCGCCCTTTTACGACTAAGCTCACCGTTGTGCTCGATGGCGACAAGGCCGGCCAAAAAGCGGCCCTCCGGATGCTCCCGCTCGCCCTTGGCGTTGGCCTCGAGCTCCACTTTGCCGCCCTGCCTGCTGAGCAAGACCCTGACAGCTTTCTTCAATCCCAAGGCGCCGACGCCTTTCAGGAGCTGCTCGATCAAGCGGAGGCCGCCATGCCTTTCACCGCTCGAGCGCTCCTTCCCGACAACGCCAGTGCCCAAGACCGCGCTCAAGTCATCCAGGAACTCGCTCAAATCCTCGCGCCCTGCGAATCTGACGTCGCTCGCATCGCCTACTTCGAAGAGGCCATCGAGGTCTTGCCTCTCGATGCTGTCGCCGCTCGCCACGATTTTGATCTGCACCTGAGTCGTATCCTCAAACGCGCTAAACCCATTCGCAATGAGGCTTCACTCGATAGCTCGAAACCCAAACAGCGTTTACGCCCGGCAGCGCCCACCTCAAAAAAGCTGACCAACGCCGAGGCCGACCTCGTCGTCTACATTCTCCATCACGAAGACTATGGAGCCCCGCTCGCCGAAGTTCTCGACCCCGCTTGGCTGAACTACGAGGCCACCGAAGGACGCCTTCTTGGCTGGCTGACCAGCGAGCTTGCCGAAGGCCAAAAACTGAGCGAACTTGAACCCCGTGCCTCCCTCGAAAACGAGGCCGACATCGACGCCTATTTTCAGCTCCTCGCCCAAGAATCACCGCCTCTGGACCCAGAAGTTTTCATCAACGCCCAGCTCGAAGTCCTCTACAAACGTCACCTCGATCGTAAAAAGCAGTCGCTGGCAGCTCAGATCGCAAACCTCGAAGGAGACTTTGAAAAGCAAATGGAACTGCAGAAAAAGCTTTCCGAACTGCGAAAAGACCTCCAAACGAATCAAGTTCCAGTCTTGCGAAATCTAAATCCTTCTACAAGTTAGACCGCTTTTGTCCATTTTCCGCCTCTCGGCGATGACCACCACCCGCGCGCATGCCCACAAAAAAAGCCACCACCAAGAAGGCCACTAAGAAAACTTCCAGTGTCAAAAAGAAGACCGTAGCGAAGAAGGCCACCAAGAAGACTTCCAGCGTCAAAAAGAAGACGGCCGTGAAGAAGGCTCCGGCTAAAAAGACCTCGGCGAAGAAAACCGTGGTCAAGAAAGCTGCGGCAAAAAAGACGGCAGTGAAGAAAACCGCGGCGAAGAAGGCAGCCAAAAAGCAGGCCGCTGAAGAGCAACTTTCAACTCAGAGCTCTGCTGCTAAGATCGCTGCAGAACTCGTCTCTAAGGCTGCTAGCATGGCGACAGAGTCCGACGACACGAAGAAGGCCGACGAAGCGACAGCGGAGATGAACGACCGCGTGCAAAACCTCATTCGTAAGTCGAAGGAGCAAGGTTACCTTACTTACGCCGACATCAATGCCGAGCTTCCCGGCTCCGTAGGCAGCTCAGCCGAAATCGAGAACGTCATTACGATCCTCGAAAACCTCGATATCGACATGATCGATAATGAGGAAGTCGAGCTCTACAAGAAGCGCCTCGAAGAGCACTCCGAAGAAGAAGTCCGCAACGCTCAGTCCGACATCCTCGACGACCCTGTCCGGATGTATCTCAAGCAGATGGGTCAAGTGCCTCTCCTCACTCGTGAGGAAGAAGTCGCCATCTCGAAGCGGATCGAAGACGCCGAGCTCAAGGCTCAAGACGAGCTCTTCTCGATTGCTTTCACATCACCTTTCCAACGCGAGCTCGGTCAGAAGCTGATCGATCGCGACGAGCGTTTCGACCGCGTTGTCCTCGATAAGAAAGTCGAGTCCCGCGAAGCCTACTTCAAGGCACTTCCCGAGATCATCACTGAAATCGAAGTGATCGAGAAGAAGCTGACAAAGAACTGGGGCGACCACACCAAGCCCGAGGCAGACGACGCCTCCAAGAAACGTGCCCTCGGTCGTTTCACCAAGAATCAAGCGCTGCTCAAGCCGATTTTCCGCAAGTTCTGCTTCAAGCTTAAGGTCTTCGAAGAACACCTCGAATCCCTCGACCCGCTCATCCGCGAAATCGGCAAGCTGATCAACAGCCTCGACCTCGCAGACAAGGCTCACTTGCGCCGTCGCCGTCCGATCGATGTCGATCGCGTTCAGCGCCGTCTAGATGAGATTCATCAGCAGCTCCGGATCGAACCCGACGAATTTCTTCAAGTCATCCGTGGCACGCGCCGCGCGATGCGAGCCGCTCACCGCGCCAAGACCGAAATGGTCGAAGCCAACCTCCGTCTCGTCATCTCGATCGCGAAGAAGTACACCAATCGTGGTCTCTCCTTCCTCGACCTCATTCAGGAAGGCAACATGGGCCTCATGAAGGCGGTCGAGAAATTCGAATACCGTCGCGGTTACAAATTCTCGACCTACGCCACTTGGTGGATTCGCCAAGCGATCACCCGTTCGATTGCAGACCAAGCCCGCACGATCCGGATTCCAGTCCACATGATCGAGACCTTGAATAAGGTCATGCAGGTTCAGAAGCAGCTCCTCCAAGAACTCGGCCACGAGCCGACCGCCGAGGAAGTCGCCGACGAAATGGATCTCCCGGTCGATCGCGTGCAGTCGATCATGAAGATGGCTCAACAGCCCATCTCCCTCCAGTCGCCAGTCGGCGATTCGGATGACACCAATTTTGGTGACTTCATCGAAGATAAGGCTGCTGAAAACCCTTACGACATGACTGCCTACTCGCTCCTTCGCGAGAAGATCATGGACGTCCTCGAATCGCTCACAGACCGCGAGCGCCGTGTTCTCAGCCTCCGCTTTGGACTCGTCGATGGCTACAGCCGGACCCTCGAAGAAGTGGGTCGCCAGTTCAACGTCACACGGGAACGGATTCGCCAAATCGAAGCGAAGGCCCTGCGAAAGATGCGTCACCCAACCCGTATTCGTCAGCTCCACGGTTTCTTCGAAAACGAAGGCAACCTCGACGGCCCTGGCGCACAGGACTTCATCGAAGGCAAAGAAGGCAAGTAAGCCTTCGTCCTACTACCCGCCCAAGTATGGCCGGAAATTCATTTCACAGACGATACCTCTTCGGGGGTATCGTCTTTTTTTGCGCGCTCATCGGGTGTCAGCAGAAAATGGGTACAGCGATGCCTCCGCTTGCGCAGCCTACCGCGACCACCTCAGACACCACCCTCAGTCCCAATCAACGCATCGGCTTCGTCACCTGGGTCAGCGATACCGACAACACGCTCGTGATTGAACTCGACCCTTACCTTGCCGTCCCGCCGCTCTCCTTGCCGGCCAAGTATCCCCCGGCGACGAAATCGTAGCCCCCGGCCCAGACCTCCGAGCATGGGGCTCGGCTCAGCTAAACTAGCTGAAAACAAATAGGTACCCACAAAAGCGGGCACTGCCTGGAGCAGACAAAATCATCTCTCACATGACCTAAATTGCAGTACTACAAAACAGAATTCACAAATAATCCGTGTTCATCCGTGGTTAAAAATACCCCAATTTCTGTTTTTTGAGTCTTCTGTGCCTTCTGTGGTTCCAAAGTAAAACGATTCACAGCCGCAATCTGTTTTTATCTGCGTTCATTCGTGGTTTTACGCCCCACTTTTCGCACCTTTCTCAAAATCAAACTTGCGCCTGACTAAAAGGCTGATTTCACGTCATTCATTATGAGCACACAAACTCCGGAAAAACACCAATTTCAGGCTGAAACACGCCAGCTCCTCGATATCGTTATTCACTCTCTTTACACTGATAAAGAGATTTTTGTGCGCGAGCTTGTCTCAAACGCCGCTGACTCGCTCGAGAAGCTGCGCCACACCGCGCTCACTGAATCGGTCTTCGACGACAGCCTGCCACTAGAAATCAACATCACCTCCGACGATACCGCCGGCACGATCACGATTCAGGACTACGGCATCGGTTTCACCCGTGACGAGCTGAACGAGAACATCGGAACAATAGCCCACTCCGGCTCAAAAGCATTTGCTGCTGCCCTGAAAGAAGCGGGCAAGGCTGGCAAAGAAGGCGCGGAGCTCATCGGCCAATTTGGTGTCGGTTTCTACAGCGCTTTCATGGTCGCCGAAGACGTCAAGGTCTACACCCACTCATGGAAAGAAGACGGCCAAAATCTCATTTGGAGTTCTGACGGCCTTGGCGAATACGCGATCGAAGAAGCCCCTGACACACAGCGCCGCGGTGCCAAGATCGTCATCAAGCTTAAGGACGAAGACAAAGTCTTCGCTAACGCCAGCACCCTAGAAGGCATCATCAAGCGCTACAGCTCCTTCGTTCCCTTCACGATCAACCTCAACGGCAAGAAGATCGATACCGTCGAGGCCCTCTGGCTCCGCAGTAAGGCTGAAGTCACGAAGGAAGAATACACTGAGTTCTACAAGTTTCAGGCCAACGCCTTCGACGAGCCGACTTACACCCTCCACTTCAGCGCCGACGCGCCGATCACGATCAACTCCCTCCTCTTCACGCCAAAGGAAAACATGGAGAAGTTTGGTTTCGGTCGGATGGAGCCCGCCGTTTCCCTTTACTGCAAAAAGGTCCTTATCGACGCTAAGCCGGAAGGCCTCCTCCCCGAGTGGATGCGTTTCGTTAAGGGTGTCATCGACAGTGCTGACATCCCGCTAAACATCTCCCGAGAATCGATGCAGGACAGTGCCCTGATCAAGAAGATCGGCACCGTCATCAGTGGACGCTATCTCAAGTCTCTCATCGACGAAGCTAAGAAGAACCCCGAGGACTACGACGCGTTCTACAAAAACTTCGGGCTCTTTCTCAAAGAGGGCGTCACCTCCGACTTCGCGAACAAAGAGCGCCTAGCCAAACTCCTTCGCTACGAGTCCTCCCTCACGGAAGAGAAGTCGACCACCAGCCTCGCCGACTACGTCAGCCGCATGACGGAAGAGCAAAAAGAGATCTACTATCTCTACGCTCCTTCCCGCGACGCGATCGAGACCGGTCCGTATCTCGAAACCTTCCGCCAAAACAACCGCGAGGTCCTCTTCCTTTACGAGCCGATCGATGAGTTCGTCATGAACCACCTCAACGAGTTCGACGGCAAGAAGCTCCTCGCCGCCGATAGCTCTGAAATCGATCTGAATGATGCGACCGGCGAAGGCGAAGCTCTGAGCGAAGACGAACTCAAAGCCCTCACCGAATGGTTCAAAACGACCCTCGGCGAAAAGGTCTCTGAAGTCGAAGCCTCCAAGCGCCTCGTCGACAGCCCCGCCGCTGCCCTCAACGCCGACAAGATGATGACGCCCACGATGCGCCGCCTTATGAAGTCGATGCAGCAGGACGTGCCTGATCAGCAAACGATCCGCCTCGAGATCAACCCGCGTCACTCCCTCCTGCACAACCTCAATGCCCTCCGCACGAGCGACAGTGAACTCGCTGGTGAACTCGCCGAGCAAATCTATGGCAACGCCATGGTCGCCGCTGGCTTCATCGAAGACCCGCGCGAAATGGTCGGCCGCGTCTACAAAATGATGGAACGCCTCGCCGCCCGCGAAGCTGGCAAAAGCGACGCCTAGACGTCCCAAGATTCAACTACACTTCAAAAAGCCGGTCACAGCGATGTGACCGGCTTTTTTGTCTGAGCAGTGCGCTATCTGAACATTTTACGTTTGCACCTTGCTGATTGATTCGCGCCTGAGGTGTTTACAACTTCTGAATATCGACCTCCACATTGACGGGGTTGCTGACGATATCGAAGACCGGCGAGATACGCGCAAGATCAGCGAGGACCTCCGGTGCTGCATCGCTCTTTACGGTGAACTTCACGCGAATGTTTTCGTAGCCATTGCGCACTGTTTCATCGAGGCGAAGGAATCCGTGCAGATCGAGGTCGCCTTCAAGTTCGGTTTCGACCGATTCAAGATGTATCCCCCTGGCAGCGGCATGATAAACCATAGTCGTCGTCATGCATCCCGCTAAAGCGTGCAAAACATACTCCACTGGGTTTGCGCCTTGGTCTTCGCCCAAGAGCACTGGCGGTTCATCATTATCCAATACGAAAGCTTCCGTGCGTGTGCTATCTTCCTGACATGCGCCGTAGAAGCCCTTAATTTCGGAGCGGTTGTGCCCGCCTCCAAGCCATTTGTTCTTCGCACGAAATTGGAACTTCGCGATCTCTGGTTGCGCTTTCACCGCTTCTACGTTTTCGCCGAGGGCCGTAACATTGACGCCGTTAATGAGTGTGATTTCTGGTGTTTCTATTTTCATGATTTTTAACTTTACAGACAGACAAGTCTGTCTTTAATTGGGCTAAAAAAAGCCCGGAGGTTTAGTTGAGGGGATGAGTCACAAAAGGAATAAGTCTCGCAAGAGTTTCTCTCCTGTTCTCTGAGACCTACGTATTAGTGTGTTTCTCCCGCGTAGATACTTTTTGTCTAATTCACCAATTGGCGGACGGCATTCATGCCATCTTGAATCGGTTTGATGTCATTATAAACACCCGCAAGTGCTATCGCGCCGGCGAGATGGGTCATATAGGCAGCCGTCAACTCGTCAGCTTTCAGATGCTTATACTTTTTGTCGGAGGCAATGAGCTCATCCGCCAAGGTATGGACAAAATCTTTTGCCCAATCATAGTGAGCGTGCCCCTGCTTGCGAAGCTCACTGGCTTCGTCTGGAACTTCAGGAACGATATTAATAAACTGACAGCCACGAAACTTCGTGCGGATCGCCCATGGTTCGACTGAATCCATCACTCCGTAGAACCGAGTCAACGGAGTGCGCTTGGTGCCTACAAAGTCGAGGATCTCTGCTGCTTCATTTTCGTTCCGGTTTTTCAAGTATGCCAGGCAGAGCGCATCCTTACTTTTGAAATTCGAATAGAAAGTCGCTTTTGCCACCCCAGCCTTTTGGATCACTTCATTGATGCCCGTCGCACGATACCCATTTCGGTAGAACAAATCTCCCGCGGTAATGAGGATGCGATCCCGAGCTGTTTCCTGATCTAAAGTCCGTGCCATTCAATCAACATAAACAGACAGACCTGTCTGCCTAGCATAAAGTTGAAATTAATGAGAATTTCCTAAAAAACTGCATGAAATCTGTAACTTTGAGCCCCCCAAGCGTATGGAGGCTCAGACTGCTAGTGACCTATCATTCGCCTACATCTGAATGCATTGGCACTCCTAGCCTCGAAAGTTAAACGGCTGCTGAACTTTGACGAAGGTCGAATTACCGTCCCTCATTGGTGGTTCAAACTCTGTCACTTCGAGGGTGAGCAGGGCACTCATGCTCAGGTCCGCGTGATCACTTTCGATGACTCGAGGAAATTGAACCTTCCCCTCTGGGCCGACAAAGTATTCTACAACACAACTACCCTGCTGCCGAACGCCTTCTTCAGAGGTGTAGATTCTGAGGGTCGACTTAGTCATGCGCAGCGGTGAATCAAGTTCGTTCACTTTGCTTTCCTGGTATTTGAACTTCTCTGGGGCAGCTTCATAAAGACGGCGTTCCAAGGCATCGCTGACAGATCCTCCTTGGGGCATAAAGCCACCGTTTCTCCAAGCTTCCTGCTCAATGTCGTAGAAATTCACATACACTTTCTTTCGAGTGCTGGTCGGTTCTCCCTCAACTACCGCTGCCTTAAACTCAGCTTTCTTGATCACCTTGAGCGCTTTATCGATCAGGCCCGCATGCGTCGCGTCGAAAGGCATCTGATCAATCAGTTCACCCTCAGCATCCACTTCTACGAGGATAACGGCGTGCGGTCTTGAGAGATGAAGCCCTTTGAGATCCTGAGGAATCGCTGTCCTCAGCCCCCCCTTTACTTCTAAATCTCTATCCTGAGCGATTCCCGTGAGCGGGAGAGCGCAGACAAGAAACACCAAGAGATGCTTTAGGGTTGGAAGTGGACGATGGAGACGACGTCTGAGATCGCGTTTAAAAAGGGATGACGCTTTTTCAACTAAGGCAGTGTGGAAAGAAAAACTAACTGAAGAGCCACGGAGGCCTTTCGTGCAAAACATGTAACTATTAATTAGAGTATTCATTTTTATGGTATTTGAAAGTTCGCCATAAAAATAGACTATCAATGTTACCTGTTTATTACGGGAATATGACCATTTCATCATGAATGTAATCGTTCACCACCATCCTTCAAATCGACCCGTATCACAGATTTAATCAGAAATGCCGTTGTAATTACCTGCCTCAGAGCGCCGCATAGGTGGATTAAAGCCCAGTAGAACAGGATAACAGCTTGTACTGCAGGGGGCTAAAGTGCTCGAGATGGTCTGCACTAAGGAAGCTCTCGCCTTGCCCTTAATTCGATATGGGCAAGGATCAGCTCGACATGCCATCCACCACTCCAAGAAAGCGCGCGAAGAAAACCGAGCCCGTTTACTTCAATCGCGAACTCAGCTGGCTGGCGTTTAACCGCCGAGTGCTAGATCAGGCAGGGGATGAGCGTTTTCCGCTCTTGGAGCGGCTAAAATTCCTTTCGTTTGTCTCGTCGAACCTGGATGAATTTTTCGAAATCCGGGTCTCGGGACTGATGCAGCAGGTCGAGTCAAAGGTTAAGACACTTGGCATCGACGGACTGGAGCCGAAGGAGCAGCTTAAACGTATCCAGAAAGCTACTTCATCGCTTGTCAGCGATCAGTATAAACGCTGGCACGAGCAAATAGTCCCAGGCCTCGCCGCCGAAGGGATCCCATTCAAAACGAAAGATACCCTTACCGCGCGTGAAAAGGCCTGGCTGAAGACGTACTTCAAAGATCAAATCGAGCCCGTCCTCACCCCGCTCGCCATCGATCCAGCGCACCCTTTGCCCCACTTCGGGAATCGATCGCTAAACATCCTCCTTTGGCTCCATGATCCAGACAAAGAAGCCGGCGAACGACTTCTCGCCTTCATCCCTGTCCCGCTCATCTTGCCTAGAGTCATCCGCATCCCTGGCACACGCCGTAGTCCAGACAGCTACATCTTTCTCGGTGGCGTCCTTAAGCTCTTCGCTAAAGAACTCTTTCCCGGATATCGGATCGTCGGAATTCATGCCTTCCGCATCACACGAAACAGCGATCTTTATATCGACGATGAGGAAGTCGAAAACCTTCTCCAGACGATCGAAGAAGAGCTCTACAATTTGAGAAAGGGAGCCGCCGTCCGTCTAGAAATTGAAGGCGACATCGATGAGGCACTCCTCGAAGAGTTCCTCAAATCAATCCCCATCGCACGCGAACGCGTATACCGCATCAATGGGCCCATCAATCTGATGCGTTTGATGAGTATCTATGATGCTATTGATCGGCCGGACCTGAAGCTGCCTTCACCGATTCCCCACTACCCTCCAGCTTTACGCTTCGGTAAAACAATTTACGATGCGATCAAGAAAGAGGACTTCCTCCTTCACCACCCCTATGACTCTTTTGAGCCTGTCGTCGACTACGTGAAACAAGCAGCGAAAGACCCTCAAGTCCTCGCGATCAAGATCACGCTCTACCGAACAGCAAGCAACTCACCGATCGTCAAAGCCCTCATCGACGCGGCAAAGGCGGACAAACAAGTTACGGTTCTAATCGAGCTCAAAGCGCGCTTCGACGAAGCGAACAACATCAACTGGGCAAAGATGATGGAAGAAGCGGGCATCCATGTTGTCTATGGGTTTGTCGGGCTAAAAACGCACTGTAAGTGCTGCCTCATCATTCGCCGCGAAGAAGATGCAGTGAAGCGCTATGCTCACATCGGAACGGGCAACTACCACCATAAGACGGCACGTCTCTACACCGATCTCAGCCTTTTCACCAGTTCGCCCGAAATTTGTAATGAGGTAGCGGAGGTCTTTAACACGCTCACCGGCCGAGCAAAGAATCCTGTCTTTAAGAAACTGCTCGTAGCGCCTTACACCCTGCACAAGCGAGTGAATGAGAAGATCCTCCGCGAAGCTCGCAATGCTCGCAGTGGGAAACGAGCTCGTATCATCGTGAAGTGTAACAGCCTGATCGACAAAAAGACGATTGATAATCTCTACACGGCCTCACAGGCAGGGGTGCAGATAGATATCTACGTGCGCGGTATTTGCAGCCTTGTGCCCGGTCTTGCAGGTCTCAGCGATACGATACGAGTCCGCTCCATTCTCGGCCGCTATTTGGAGCATAGTCGCATCTATTACTTCGAAAATTCGGGAAGTGATAAACCAGATATCTACATCGGCAGTGCAGACTGGATGTCGCGAAATTTCCACCGAAGAGTCGAGGTCGTCGTACCTGTTGAACAGGAAGACTTACGACAGCGCATCATAGAGGAGATTCTTAGTTCCTACGCCCTCGATAACGTAGCCGCAGTACAACTACAATCGTCAGGGAACTACCGCAAAGTTTCTCAGCACCGGAGCAAAGCACCTTTCGACGTGCAAAATCACTTACTCGAAGTCGCATCTCAGCGGCAAAAAGAAGCGATTTACATCCAAGAGCTTGAAGAACCCGCACAATCCGACCCCGCCGAGGCATAGTCTTCTGGATCACGAAAGGGAGCAAATCCGCCCTTTCCTCTTCCTCTCGACTTGCCACCTGCTGTAAGGGGCGTCTCACTACGCCTCTGTGAAACAGAATATCGTCACTCTCGACATGGAGGGGGTCCTCACCCCGGAAGTTTGGATTAATGTAGCCCAGCGCACCGGCATCGAAGGCCTCTTACGCACGACTCGTGACGAGCCAGACTACGATGTCCTGATGCAGTATCGCCTCGATCTCCTCGACAAGCACGGCATCACGATCACTCAGATTCAGGAAGTGATCGCGGAACTCCCTCTTTTGGACGGCTGTATTGAGTTTCTCGACGCCCTCCGGTCAGAGGTTCAGCTCATCATTCTCTCCGATACCTTTGAGCAATTCGCCACGCCATTCCTCAAGCAAATGAAATGGCCGACCGTTTTCTGCCACCAGCTCATCATTGAGAATGACTGCATCACCGGTTATAAGCTACGCCAGCCAGACCAAAAACGCCAGGCAGTGAAGGCCCTCCACGGGCTCAACTACAATGTCATCGCGGCAGGCGACTCGTTCAACGACACGACCATGCTGAGCGAAGCTGACCACGGGTTTCTCTTTCACGCCCCGCAAAACGTCATCGATCAGTTCCCGCAATATCCAGCGTTGAACACCTACGACGAGCTCCTCGCCGCCATCCGTAGCGGTTATTGAGCAGGTGAGCCCGCCTCTGTGCTCGCTGAAGTTAGACGTATATACACTTCGTCGGCTTCTTTCGCGTAACGCGCCAAGTCTTCTTTACACTTAGCGAGGATCTCTTCGCTCTGAAGTAGATAGAGACGATCGTTGTGGATGACAAAAATCTCCGGATCGCCACCGGTCGCAGCTGCCCCATTCTCGCTCACACAGTAGCCACAGTAGCCACCATAAGCCGGGGCATATTTTTCAGGATTTTCCGCAAAGCGCTTTTGATGGGAGGCGTTCGAAAAATACCAGTAGGCCCCTTGCCATTCCTGGCGAAAGATCGAGCGTCCCTGCACCGCTTCCCCTGAAACAAAATAGGCCACGGCGTCATAGCCGCTGATCGCCACATCCGTCTGGCCATTCACCTCGGCCACACTCACGGGGTGGAAGCCAAACAGGGGCACGGTCACAAGAGCCGTAATCAAGAAGAGGAAAATACGAAATCGGGAATAGATCGTTATCATGAGGATGAAAAGTCTTCCTCACGCTCGAGCTAAACGCCACTCGTTTTTCCATATAAGGCGCACGGATACCTTTTGCCTTGTCACCCTAAGTGCAATCCGGCACTCCCAATTAAACTATTTAGACATGGAATCGGACAAATTCAACGACTACATCGGAAAGCCTTTTATCGCGTTCAGCATTCTCAGCACGCTGCTCGTCTGGTGCTTTTTCACCTACTTTCTCACTGCCTTTGTTCCGACTGAATCGATGCCATGGATGTATGTCCTGAGCGGTTTCACTGCCACCCCGCTCGCAGGCGTTTACTGCATTGCGAGCTTCATGTTCTGGCTCGTTGTTAAAGAGCAGCGCGAAGCGAAACTGAACGCTTAAGCGCGCAATTAGCGCGATAAATGGGGCTTACCCCCCAAGGAAAGGCTCTCTAATGCAAGAGATGAGCCCAACTCCTTAAACCCGACCCGTGATCGGGCGATGTTCCAATGAGACTGACTGCACACATGCAGTGGCTCTGCCCATGTCGGAACAACCTCCATTACATCGCCACTATCGGATCCCGGATCTCAGCTTCCGCGACTTCTGGGATATCTGTCGCCAATATCAGCGCCTTCGTCCGAAATATCGCTGCATCCTCTATAGTGTCGAAGGCTTTGGAAGCCAACTCGTCGAAAACGAATCTGATGTTTCCGTCGTTCTCCAAGCGATTGCGAAAAACCAAAATCAGGTTCGTCGATTCACCGCCCGATTTTATCTATCAGCCTTGTCCGAGCCCGGAGACTACGGTAACTCGAAACTGGAATATCTTCCCGAGATTGTTGATTTTCTCCCAGCAGGCCTTCACTTCTACAGCCCGGACGACGACAAACTCATCCTCTACAAGCTCGAAGACTACATCTTCAACAGCTACTATATCGAGGAAGAGCTGAACCGTAACGTCGAGTATGGTATGCCTTGTGAAGTCCTCACGGCGGTCATCGATATGCGGGGCTTCAGTTCCTTTTGTGAGCAGGCAAACATCGAGTCGCCCTACACTTGTGGTCTCATGACGGCCTTCTAAGGGATGGTACATGATGGATTTAAGCGCTACCCACCGGAGTTGGTTAAGTTCCTTGGCGACGGCGTTCTTGCGATTAGGCAAACAACCGCACGCGATCGGGAAGTCGCGATTGAAGCCTGCATCAACGGCATCCTTGAGCTCGCTCCAAAGTGGGAACAAATCATCCGTGGTCCAGAGTTCAGCCATGGTGCCCCTTCCGGCATCGGTGCAGGCATAAGCTTTGGCCTCGCGAGTAAGATTTCAATCGGGAACGACTACCTCGGCCGCCCAATCAATTTAGCCAGTCGCCTCTGCGGCGTCTGTCCGCCAAGTACTCTTTACATCGACTCTGCAGTGCCCGAAATCGCAGGCCGCGAAGGCGTCAAAAGCACGAGCGTTCGTCTCAAGAGCTTCGGAGATAGAAAGACCTGGATGCTTCTCAGCAACTAAGACTTCTCAGCCCTACAGCGTATCATCCTCAGGCGTCATAGCGTGCTCAGCTTCGCGTCGGCGCTCCACCTTCCCGCCGACAAAAATCGACAGCTCATAGAGCACGTAGAGCGGGATTGCCAAAAAGAGGAACGTGATCGGGTCAGGCGTCGGTGTTACGACAGCCGACAAAACGAGGAAGGCTATGATGGCATGGCGCCGGTAGTTCTTCAGCATCACGGTTGTGGCAACCCCCATGTGGATGAGCAGTAGTAGAACGAGCGGAAACTCGAAAGCCGCACCGACCCCCATCGTCGCCCACATCAAGAGTCCGTAGTAACTCGATGCATCGATCAAAAGTTCAAAGCCGAACATCTGCGAGAACATCACCGAGGCGCGCAGACCCGCTGGTAGTAAAATCCAGAAGCTGAAAGATGCCCCCGCAAGAAACAGGACAAAGGCCGCGAGACTACCGGGAAGAAGCATGCGTCGCTCTTTCAAGGTCAGCCCTGGCGCGATAAACTTCCCCAAGAAGAGGAGCATAAAGGGCAGCGAGATCGACAGTCCCCCAAGAAAGAAGAGCTGAAGCATGACCGAAAACACGCCCATGAAGCCCCGGATATAGAGCGTATCGTCGACGCCCTCTTGTCCACGCAGGGCAAATTCGTAGGGCCAACGCAAAAGATCGGCGAACTGGAAGACAAAAACCCCAACCAAAAGACACGAGAGGAGAAAGACTCCAAAGCACTTCGCGATCACCCAGCGAAGCTCCTCGAGATGGTCTAAAAAGCTCATCTCGACCGCAGCGCTGTCAATCGGCTCGGCAGGCGCAATCGCTTTCGAGTCTACATTTTGATTCTCTTCGTCGGGTAGAATTGCCATCGGATCGTCGAGTCAAGATGGCGACTGCAACTTACAGCGCAAGCACGCGGTCTTGTCATTGACAGCTCAATGCCGAGAGCCAAATTTACGCGCTAGCTTTATCCCAATTTGTAGCGACCCCTAAAAGTCGCAAATCCTCTATACTATCCATACACTCAAAATGCCCAAAAAAGTTAATAAAAAGTCCATTCCGGCCAAAAAGAAGGCCGTTAAAGCGACAAAGTATGTCTACGCGTTCGGAGCAAAAACTGACGGCGACACGACAATGAAGACCCTTCTCGGAGGCAAAGGAGCAAATCTCGCGGAGATGGCTCGCATCGGCTTACCGGTGCCTCCTGGGTTCACTATCACGACAGGCGTCTGCACCTACTACTACGATAATAAGCGCAAATACCCTAAGACCCTCGTCGCTGAAGTTAAGGCCTCCGTCGCCCGAGTTGAAAAGGAAGTCGGTAAGAAATTTGGCGATTTGAAGAATCCACTTCTGTTCTCGGTGCGCTCCGGTGCACGAGAATCTATGCCCGGCATGATGGATACGATTTTGAACCTTGGCCTCAATGACAAGACCGTCAAAGCCCTCGCCGATAAGAGTGGCAACGAAGCCTTTGCCTACGATTGCTACCGTCGTTTCATCCAGATGTACGGCGACGTCGTCATGGGCGTCCAACCCAAGGACGACACCGAAGCGGAACCCTTTGAGCACGTCCTCGAAACTCTAAAGAAAGAAGTCGATGTCGAACTCGACAGCGACCTCACGGCTAACAATCTCCGCGAGCTCATCAAGCGCTACCAAGTCCTGATCAAAAAGTATACCGGCGACGCTTTCCCTCAAGATCCATACAAACAACTATGGGGAGCGGTCAGTGCCGTTTTCGGTTCTTGGCAAAACGAGCGAGCAACTATTTACCGCCAGAAATACGGTATCCCTGCTGCGTGGGGCACCGCCGTGAATGTGCAAGCAATGGTCTTCGGCAACATGGGTGAGGACTCCGCAACCGGAGTCGCCTTTACGCGAGATCCCGCAAATGGCGAAAAAGTGTTCTATGGGGAATATCTAATCAACGCCCAAGGTGAAGACGTCGTCGCAGGCGTGCGCACACCGAAACCGATCGCGCAACTCGCAGATGAAATGCCCAAGGGGCACAAAGAGCTCGAGGTCATTCGCAAGAAGCTCGAAAGGCACTTTCGTGATATGCAGGACTTCGAATTCACGATCGAGAACAAGCAGCTCTACATGCTCCAAACGCGCAACGGCAAGCGGACTGGCTTAGCTGCCGTGCGCATCGCGGTGGAGATGACAAAAGAACGTCTCATGACTGAAAAAACAGCGGTGACCAAGATCCCCGCTGAGTCGATCGATAGCTTACTCGTTCCCGTCTTCAATCCAGCTGCAGTTAAAGCTGCAAAAACGATCGGCACTGGCCTACCGGCAGGACCCGGCGCTGCTTCAGGGCATATCGCTTTTTCCGCCGCTGCAGCCGAACGCTCAGTCAAGGACGGCAAGAAGGTCGTGCTTTGTCGCCAGGAAACATCTCCTGAAGACCTTAAAGGCATGATCGCCTCCGAAGGCATTTTGACAAGTCGCGGTGGCGTCAGCTCACACGCAGCTCTTGTTGCCCGTCAAATGGGTAAAGTCTGTATCTGCGGAGCCTCTGAAATCAAAATCAACTACGCCAAGAAGACACTGACTGCAGGTAAAACTGTCCTCAGGGAAGGCGACTTCATTTCGATCGATGGCACTGCGGGAACAATCTTCTCTGGCCAAATCGAAACGAGTGACTCAGAAGTGCAGCAAGTTCTCGCCGGAAAGCTCAAAGCGAGCAAAAGCTATACGTATCAGCTTTTCAATACAGTCATGGGCTGGGCTGACAAATACCGCAAACTAGGTGTTCGGACCAACGCCGACTCCCCTGCCCTCGCACAAGCAGCCATCACCTACGGAGCTGAAGGCATCGGACTTTGCCGCACAGAACACATGTTCTTCGAAGGCGACCGGATTGATTACATGCGCCAAATGATTTTGGCCGGGGAAGAAAAGGATCGCCGAGCAGCGTTGAAAAAGCTGCTTCCGTTCCAACGCAGAGACTTCAAAGGCCTCTTCAAATCGATGGCAGGCTTGCCGGTCACCATTCGCCTCCTCGACCCACCGCTGCACGAATTCGTCCCACACGACGACGCTGCACGTCGTGAGCTCGCAGAGAAGCTCAATCTAAAGCCCGACTACATTGCCGAACGCATTCGTGCACTGCATGAAGAGAATCCGATGCTTGGACACCGTGGCTGCCGCCTAGGTATTTCATATCCGGAAATCACCGAAATGCAGTCACGCGCCATCTTTGAAGCCGCTGCAGCACTGCTCACGCAGAAGAAGCCAATCGATGTTCAGCCCGAAGTGATGATCCCACTTGTTGGTTTCAAGCAGGAGTTAGCTAACCAAATCGCGATCGTTCGCCGCGTCGCCGACGAAGTGATGAAAGCGAAGGGGGTAAAAATTCGCTATACAGTTGGCACCATGATTGAGATCCCACGCGCCGCTATCACTGCTGACGAAATCGCTGAAATCGCCGACTTCTTCAGCTTCGGAACAAACGACCTGACTCAGACAACGCTTGGCCTCAGCCGCGACGATATGGGTTCATTCTTCGATAAGTATAAAGAAGAAGACATCTTCGCACAGAACCCATTCGCCAGCCTCGATCAAAGCGGCGTCGGCAAGGTTGTCGAAATTGCCGTCGAGAAAGGCCGCTCGGTAAAGAAGAATTTGAAACTCGGCATCTGCGGAGAGCATGGGGGCGACCCATCTTCAATCAACTTCTTCCACCAGGTTGGTTTAAACTATGTCAGTTGCTCACCACCGCGCGTCCCAGTAGCTCGCCTTGCTGCAGCTCAAGCAGCGCTCACAAATTAACGGTTTGTAAGCAAAAGTTTAACACCCTTCATACGTCCTCCTTCGCCTCTGCGAAGGGGGACTTTTTATTGATTCAGATACAAAACGTCTTCCTGAAACCATTCTCCAGCCCCGAAGTCGTAAAACCATCGGCCACCCTCGGTATTCAGTAAAGAGCTCCCAGCGAGGTAAAAATACCATACGTCCGTCGGCTGGTGGTAAAACGTATCGCCCTAATCTCTGGATGTATAGACCCACCCTATCAGCTGATCGTAAAACCAATAGCTGTCCGTATTACCCTCTCCACTACAGTATACCCATTCATGTTCGATATGGTAGACCCAAGGGAAATAGACCCCGCTGAGCCAGCCGCTACCTAACCAATCGAGTTTATACCACACTCCATCTGCCGTCACCGCGGAAGGAAAGAATTCCATCACGAATGGATTAAAGCCCGTATAGCGGCCTTCTTGATTCATACCCTGTCGAAAACGGGGCCAAACCGATGTCGGGCTCAAAGCGTTTCCTCCCCCTTCAAAAGCGATGATTCGATTTCCATGCATCCCGAGATAGAGCGTTCCATCCGGAGCGATGTTGGGTGAAGAATCGTTGATCCCCGATAGGACTGAAGAAGTGACCGTGTTCCCGTCTGGCAAATTAACATCGGCCAAAATGACATCGAAATTCTGGCTCTCGGAGGTTTTCAACCTCCGAGAGCGTTCCGGCGGCCATGACCTCCGCTCCAGAAGCTTCCAAAGAAGCAACCAGTTCGCGGCGCCAAAGGACTTCATCCTCTAACACCAAAATCTCCAAGCCGCTTAATCTACCCATGACGCAAGGTATCTAAAACAAAAACGCCGAGGTCAAACCTCGGCGTTATCATATAAAAATCTATTGAGAGGATTACTCTTTAACAGCCGTCGCAGTAGCCGTCCCTACCGGTTCGGCTTCTTCGAGACGCTTTGCCTCGCGAAGAGCGAACAATCCGCTCTCACGGTATTGCTTCTTGCGCTTAGCAAGATGTCGGAGCCGGTGAGCGTTAGGCTTCTTACCGGGGGCTTTAGTCTTGGATCGGCGTTTGCCGTAAAAAGGAGAATTACGTCCACTCATGGTTTCTGGATTTCTTGGGTGAAAACCTCTACTGCCAACAAGACACAGCAACGTCGGCAAGAAAAATGACACAATTACCGACTAATCGACGGCAGTGACACTGATTTTCACATCCTCTTCGGCGGTGTAAGAAGCATCGATGACCTGAACCATAAGGCCAGACAACGCGTTGCGCTGAACTTCGAGAATGACAGGCACATCATCACGGCTGAGGACATCGCGAACGATCTTCTCCACCTGATTCATCGTTACCTGGTCGTCTTTATAGAGGACTTGGCCGTTCGCTTGGATATTAAATACGATCGGATCGCTCTTCGGCTCATTCTCCGTCTCAGGTGGCTTAGGCTGTGGCTTATCGATTTTGATACCGATTTCGTCAACGAAGACGGTGGTCACGATAAAGAAAATGAGAAGGATGAAGACCATATCAATCATCGGGGAGATGTTGATGTCTGTATTGTCTTCAGCTTGTTTGATCCGACGATGACGGCTCATAAAATTTTAAGGGGTTGTAGGGGTGTAAGAAAATGAATGCGCCCAGAGAGGTGAATCATCAAGGAAATTAAACATCTCAAGTCGCTCGTTTTGTCGCGAAAATATAGGATGAGGCGAAAAGCAATGCAGCCCCCACGACGATGACAAGACCCGGTATAGGCAACCAAAAGAGCGGAACAAAACCCAAGAAAAGCGCTGCTCCTCCAGCGAGGAGAGCATATGGAAACTGTGTTTTCACATGCTCATGCGGTTCTATTCCACACGCGATGGACGAAACAATCGTCGTATCAGACAACGGTGAACAGTGATCACCAAAGACGGCGCCACTAAAGACTGCTGCCACAATTCCAGAAAGACCGAAGCGCAATGCAGCGTCGTCCATCTCGGAGCCCAAACCGAAGAAAAGTGGGATCGATAAGGGCATGACCAAAGCCATCGTTCCCCAAGAAGTTCCCGTCGTGAAACTGATCACAGAGGCTGCAACAAAAACGACCGCGGGCAAAAGCTTCACAGAAACGGCTCCCTCAAGTAATGCAGATAAAACGTCACCCGCCTGAAGCTCTCCGATCACGCTTCCGAGAACCCATACCGCAACCAAGATCAATGCCGGTTTAAAGAGCGCCAGCACGCCATTCTCAAAGGCCTCCATCCCCGCACTGATTCCACCACGGGAGCGAGGGAAGACAATGAGCGCTCCGACCACTCCAATTATGCTCGCCCACACCATAACGATCGCCGCGTTTGAAGCACCAAACGCAGCCGCGAGGAGCTTTAAGCCCGACAGCTCGGAGCCGTTCTCTCCGAGTCGTTGAAAGCCATCCCAAACGATACCGCCAATGACCGAAAATATCAGCAAGGCGAGGGGTCCGAAGAAGCGCCAGCGTCCCACCGTGCTCTCTTCGCCATCGGTCGTTTGAGCCAAAGGCTCTAGCTCACTCGGCGCAACCGCTTGCGCGGACTTCATTGGCCCTATGTTCCACTGTCGATAAATCGCTACCACCAATAAGATTAACGCGAACCAACAGTAAAAATTAACCGGAATGGACGAAAAATAGACCGAATACGGATCAGCGAACCCTTCTCGGCCGGCCTCGATCATACCCTCTCGTATCTGACTCAGTTGAAAAGCTATCCATGTTGAAATGAAGGCGATACAAGCGACCGCTGCACTCGTCGTATCGACGATATAAGCAAGCCGCTCGCGAGCGACCCCACAACGGTCAGCTAGGCCTCGAAACAGACGACCGACCATCAATGAGTTTGCCAACCCGTCAAAGAAGCAGATCAGGCCAAATCCCATCGCCGCGCCTTCGAGTCGGCGTCTAGAACCTTGATCAGCAACGCGTCCGAGCCATGCATCCAAAGCGCCCGATTTTTCAAGAATTGCTGCAAATCCCCCCAAAAGAAGGGTAAAAACCAGAGCGCCGACATTCCACAAGCTGCCGAATTTAGGTAGAAAATGAATTTCGACGAGTGAGACGAAAGCGAGCGCAGGGTTCCCATTACTTAAAAGAATCGCTCCGCTCAAAGCCCCAACCAACAGGGCAATCACGACCCGCCGGAAAAGGACCACCATCGCCAAGGCAAGAAACGATGGCCAAAGCGCGGCAAGCTCACCGCCAAAAAACAACATGCCCCACGTGGCTGCAAAGAGAACGAGAGCGAGAGCAGTCTTCCAGTCTTTAAACATTAGTTAGTTACGATGATAAGGACTCGCTCGGTGGCAAGTTTAGCGCTTACCGATTGCATGCATTGAGGGAATACCAAACTGTCCCCCCCCTATGCCTTTTCAACCAGCGAAACGGTCGATCCTCGATGAAAGCGAAACGAGTCTCAAAGAGTCTCTTAAGGCTTGGGGACTTCCTGCATACCGATGCCAGCAAATCCTCGATGGCATTTACCGCGGGCAGGCCGCTAGCTTCGACGACTTTAGCTCCTTGCCGAAGAGCCTTCGTCAGAAACTTGCAGAGCAATATGAGTTTATGCCGACAAAACGCCTGCTCGTCAAAAATCCCGACGGGAACACCGAAAAGCTCCTCCTCGAACTCGAAGATCGAAGCCTGATCGAGACCGTTCTCATTCGCTACCCACAAACCGGCGTAGGTCAAAGCGAGTCGCGCCGAACGATCTGTGTTTCTAGTCAAGTTGGCTGCGCTTATGGCTGTAAATTCTGTGCCTCGGGGCTCGCAGGTTGGAAAAGGAATCTCACCCGAAGCGAAATCGTCGCCCAGTTCATCGAAATCAGGGAATGGGAAATCGAGCGTGAGCGGGCTACTCCCGAAGGCCGCACTCCCTTCGACAACATCGTTTTCATGGGAATGGGTGAGCCTTTAGCCAACTATGATGCCGTTGTCGGCTCGATCCAAACCTTGAACTCAGAATGGGGATTCAACTTCGGGGCACGACGCATCACCCTATCCACCTCAGGCCTCGTCCCACAGATTCTAAAATTGGCCAAAGAGCCAATTCAGTTTCGCCTCGCTATCAGTCTGCATGGGGCAACGAACGCCGTTCGCGAGAAGATCATGCCGATCAACAAACGCTATCCACTCGAGGAATTGATTCCCGCAGCCGAATATTTCAGCCAGAACCATGGACGCATGCTGACACTTGAATACATCCTCATTGAGGACGTGAACGACTCCTTTGAACAAGCCCACGAACTGGTCAAGATTGCTCGGCGCCTTCACGCGCACGTTAACTTGATTCCTTACAATAAGGTGGAGGGTCTGCCTTGGAAACGGCCTAATATTATGCGTCAGCAAGCCTTCGGAACGATCCTCAAAAAGCAGAAGATCTCTTTTACGATCCGGAAGGAAAAAGGGCACGAAATCGATGCAGCCTGTGGTCAGCTCCGTCTGCTAACAGAGAAAGAACGCGGACAAGTCGCTTAAACACGTAAATTTGAATTCTTAATTCAGCTTTACATCAATATATCCGTATATATTGATTTGTTATCATGAAGAACCGAGCCATCACTGACCTGCTCGCTCAGGACAAACCTACATTGTCGGTAGAATTTTATCCGCCCAAAGACGAAACGGGAGGCGAACTGATCGTTCGCAGTGCGGTCGAAATTGCTCAAGAAGTGAAGCCCGACTTTGTTTCGATCACTTACGGGGCCGGTGGTTCGACGCGCGAGCGCACCTTTCGCTACGCCAGCAAGCTAAAGGACGAAAACAACTTCAATGTCATGCCACACCTGACTTGCGTCGGGTCTTCAAAAGCTGAAATCGTCGATATCGTCGAAGGCTATGTACAAGCAGGCTTTTGTAATCTAATGGCCCTCCGGGGGGATCCGCCAAAAGGCGAGACAGAGTTTAAGCCGCACCCAGATGGACTCGCCTACGCGAGTGACCTCATGGCCCTCTTACGCGAGAAGTTCGCTGGACTTTGCCTCGGTGTAGCGGCGTATCCCGAGGTTCACCCTGAAGCAGCCTCTGCCGAACAAGACCTCAAGCATTTGAAACTGAAGGTCGATGCAGGGGCATCCTTCATTACGACACAGCTTTTTTATCGAACTGAGAACTTCGTTCGCTTTGCGGAAAACTGCCGAAGTGCGGGTATCACGATACCGATCGTTCCAGGACTCATGCCGATCCTCTCCGCAAAAGCCGCCAAACGCTTCTGCTCAGACATCCCAGCCCCCTTACTCGAAGCGTTGAATAAGGCAGGTGATGATCCGCAAGCGATTCAGGCAGTCAGTGTTGATTGGACCTTTCGGCAGGTCAACGAGCTCAGTGAGGCCGGCTTTAAGAACGTCCACCTCTACATCATGAATAGGAGCGCCATTGCAGTTCCATTGATGAAGAGACTTCAGGACGCCGGCATCTATTAGGACGAGCTGTCCAAACAAAAGGCCCACCGTTCGGGCCTCGTCATCTACCTGACTTACCGCGGGCAGCGCTTACCTTTTGCGGCCCCCTTGTAGTTGGGGCACAAAAAAGCCCCTCGGTAAACCGAGGGGCTTGAAAGAGAGATTTAAATCTAACGCAGGATCTAGCGGCGGCGGCGTGATGTGCCGAGGAGCGTAGCGATAAATCCGAAGCTGATCAGAGCAATGAATGAAGGCTCAGGGATCGGAGCTGTCACTTGCGTTGGACGAACCGGCTTACTCGGCTTAATATCCGTAAGGAAGTCTACTGGGGTGTAACCACCGTAGGTGTAGACGTCAGGAAATGTTTCAAACATGCTGATATTCAGAATACCAGAGCTAGTGAGGTCAGCCAAGATAGCGTCGTAGTATGGACCACAACCAAGAAACTCAGCTGTGCCAACAGATGCCGCCGGTGGACCGCAGATTAAGCCGAGATCAAAACCAAAGTTGTAGTCGAGGTCGTTAACCATCAGGAGATCATCGCCTGGATTATTAAAACCTTGAAAGTCGAACATCGTCATTTCGATGTTGATCCCAGCGATACCACCGCCGAAATCAAAAGCATCCCAACCGTAACTTTCGCCGATGATGCCGAGGGCATCAGCGACACCCGGGATAGGAGTATTTGCGCCACCAGCGTAACCGAACACGCCATTAATGATGTCGCCGCCGCCTGTGCCGTAGTCGAAGAAGCCGTTGTAGAGTTCTAGAGCAGACAGCTGGGCAACAACGTGCGCACCATTTGTTCCGAGGATTTCGATTACGATTCCAGTGTCTTGGACGATACCGAAAGTATTGAGGTCAATCGCGGGGTTGAGCGACGACATGAACTGAGCACTTAAAGGTGCGGAGATTGCAGCGGCCGCAAGCAGACTGACAGTTAGATTTTTCTTCATAGTAGACAGGATTGAGATGAAAGACTAGTAGTAGACTGTGCAAATTAAGGAATACACCTACAGGGATATCAAAGGGTTTATAAGTATATTCCTGTTAAAAAACCTTAATGTTTTTTACATTTAGACCTCTAAACCCTGATTCTAGAGCGAAATAGCGTCTTTGTCTGCCAGAGCACAGGCCTGTGCCCAAGGAGCTCGCCCTCGGAATCAATTGCACTGACTAGGTATGAGCTAGCGAAGCGAAAGGGGGCGCCTGAAGAGGATCCAAATCCGCCAACGAGCTCCGTTCCTCGGCGCGCAGAATCCTCCATCCACGCGGGCAACGTCAGGTGATAAGGGTTTCTCCTCACCTCCCCTTCATGCTCAGCCAGTGCCCGAACCAGCTCAGAAACCTCAAGCGGTGTCGCCTCAACGATGCAGTTTGGCTCAGGCATGGTGGCCCAAAACTCTGATTCAACGTATAATTGAGGTCTTCTATTCAGCGTTTTGATCGCCTCGCGAACGAAATTCCCGACCGAAACGTGGGTCGGATGGGCATCTGCTAGATGCGGTGCGAGCACGATTGTGGCTCCTAAATCGTCTAAAACCGCCCCAAAACCTGCGAGGGCGTCTTCTCTTTGCGCTTCTTTGGATGCACGCAAGAAGCCCCCGCTTAGGTCCTCAAAAGGATACCTACATTCAAAACCAAGGCTGGCACACGAGCACTCAAGTTCTCCTCGGCGACGCCCATGCTCTTCGAACCGGCTACCTAGGGTCATGGCTAAATTGACTACCCGCCAGCCTTCTTGACGAAGTCTGTAAGGTAAAAGACCAACGATCGCCTCATCATCTGGGTGCGGTGAACAAATCACTACCACGGGTGCATCCTCGGCGACGGGCGGAAGACTAGGTCGAGCCGACGTGTCTCGTCCGATCGACTCTGCGGCATCCCGCAAAGCTACGAGTGATTCAATCCAATCGGCGTATGTTTTAGGGGGGGAATTCACAGCGGAAATATTCAGCGCTTAGCGATGACGACCGCTCCATGCGCCTAAACCGGAGGCCAAAGCCTGCGCCTCGAGCTCGCCAAAGCGCTCTAGAAATGAATCCGTCCAAATAAGCGGCCGATGGTCTTCGGCCGAGATGCGGCAATTTGTCCGAAATCCTCGGGCGTAGAGCCGCTCCTTATCCCCCGACTGAATCGCAAAACCAGTTGTCATCGATCCCGCGCGGAGTCGCTGGCACCAGAGAACGATCGAAATAGGCACGACACCGTTAATCGAGCTGAGATAATCCGACTCAATCCGACTCACGACATGATACATGTCGGGAAATTTTTCCCAATCAAAGCGCGGCGCGCCCAACACACTTTCGAACCAAAGCTGCTGAGCACGTTCGACGAAAGTTAGATACTTCGGGTGGTGAACGACCATTTGTCCATCGAGGTCATCGTAGTGCGTATCGGTCTGATATAAAAAGCAGCCGAGGGGTAGGCTTGATAAATCTATGGGCTCAATCATTTCAAAAGTTCTAGGCTACGTAATGCTAAAGACAGGAACACGGCTCACGCAAGCCACCGAGACAACCAGAAGCAAAAAAGGCTCATGTCTTCGCCTTCAAATCTGCGAGATACTCGGAAAGACCCACCGAGGTCGGATGTTTTTCAGGTTCGTATCCCAAATCAGCTCGAGCCGCTTCGATAGAAAACCAATGATCTTTTGCTAGCTCCGTCGCAACGAAGCGCGTCATCGGGGGTTCCCCATCCAGCCGTAGCAATTTCCAAATGAACTCAGCCGTCGCCCCAAGGCAGTAGGCCACCCCAAGGCTCAATCTACGCTTTAAGGGCGGAATTCCCACAGCATGGAGAATCTCAGCTACCCAATCCCACAATACAACCGGCTCCCCTTGGGAGAGAAAATACGCCTTCCCCCCCGCCACTCCTCTTTGAAGCGCGTCCAGCGCCTGCACATGTGCGTCCGCCGCATTGCGAACATGCGTAATGTCTGCCCGGTTTTTGCCCGTTCCTATCTGGGCGAGGCGTCCTGCTCGAGCACGATCGAGGACGCGGGGCAGCAAGTGTGGATCACCCACACCCCAAATCAAATGCGGCCTCAAGGCACAGGTTTCAAAACGGGGACCATTCGCCTGCAAAACCATCTGTTCAGCAGTCGCTTTTGTCTCAGCGTAGTGGCAAAGCCAGTTACGTCCGTAAGGCAGTGACTCGTCTTCTCCTTGGAAGGACTCTCCGGAAAAAACAACGCTCGGCGTACTCGTGTGAACCATCCAACGTACACCGTGTTTACGGCAAGCAGCCAAGACGTTTGCAGTGCCACCGATGTTAATCGCTTCGTATTCTTCGCGCTTACCCCACACCCCGGCTTTCGCCGCGACGTGGATCACTGCGTCTTTGCCCTCAATGGCGCGCGCCACTTCATCAGCATGGGTCAAATTTCCCTGGCAAACGATGACCCCACTCTCAGCTAGGTCATTTGCGGCTGAGCGCTGAAATACAGTCACCTCATCTCCGCGTTCAAGCAGCGCTTTGACGATATACCTTCCGAGGAAACCTGCCCCGCCTGTCACCAAAATCCGCATGCCCTACAAAGCTTTCTTTCCCTCGAACTCTTTCTTCAAGGTCAATCGATGAATCTTCGCATTATGCCTCACATCGACAGGGAAGCCTTTGCTGACAAAGAAATTCTTAATCACTTCCGTATGAGGAAATCGGGACGCTTGCTCAATAAGCTCATCCACTCGAAGTGATTTACCATTTTCAAATTCCAGCACGACGGCCGGTATTTGCCTCGGCGCTTGGCCAAGCCCGATTAGAGCGCTGCGAAAAACACCGGGGAGCTGGTTAAAGACCGCTTCGACCTGATCGGTAAAAAGGACCCCAGTAGTTGTCACCACCTGCTCCACGGCCCGTCCACAAAACCAAAGGCGCCCCTCTTTATCAAAATAGCCAAGGTCGCCCATTCGGTGCCAAACGACCCCATCAGGAGAGAGCCACTTGGATTTCGACGTTGCCCCAGGCAAGCGGTCGTAGGTCTCAGTCACTGAAGGTCCAGTGACGATGACTTCTCCAATTTGCCCCTGCTCTAATTCTTCAAGCTCAGTTGCCCCGTCAAAGGGTTGCTCTTGAAAGGGCACGATCTTCGCAGACACCTCAGAAACTAAGCGCCCCACACAAGTGCCCTGCCCTGCCCGCGTTCGGTCCCAGGTTGAATCTAGTACTTCCCGTGCTGAAATCGTGGATACAGGGAGGCATTCCGTCGCTCCGTAGGGCGTATGAACCATTCCATTTGGCAAAAGCCTAGAAAGTCTTTCGAGAAGTTCTACGGGCGCGGGGGCACCAGCCATAAGAATTCGCCTAATCGATGGCAGCTTCAGGGACTGCGCATCGCAGTAGTCGGCGATACGTTTCCAAAGAACTGGCGAACCGAAGGAGTTCGTTACTTGGTTTTGCTCAATCGCTTGAACAATCTTGGCTGGATCGACCGTTGCTGGGCGACTCGGATTCATTTCAGGAACAACCGTCGTCATACCCATCGCAGGATTAAAGAGCGCAAAGATGGGCAACATCGGGAGATCTACTTCCCCGGGCTCAATACCATACGTGTCCCGGATCAGCCGAACCTGTGCATCGAACATCCCGTGAGTATATTGCACCCCTTTAGCTGGCCCAGTTGACCCCGAGGTAAAAAGGATGGCAGCGAGCTCATCCGCATCGGCTTCAGCCATTCCGATATTACCCGCGCAATTCCCAATCGCAGCTTCCCATTTTTTCCCAACGAGGACCCGCGGACCCACGGAGCGAAAGGTTCGACGAAAAATCTTCGAGAGAGCAACCGCCAGCGGGATCCCAACTAAGGCTTCAGGTTCGGTTCTCTTCACACAGCTCAAAAACCCTTTCAGACCCATGCCGGGGTCGATCACAACCGGAACCGCGCCCAGCTTGAAGAAAGCGAAGCAAATCTCAATCAAAGGCAAACCAGGCCGAACCATAAGGAGGGTCCGTGTTCCCCTCCTGACCCCACGCTCAGAAAGGAACTGCGCGGCGCGATTTGACGACGCATCCAGTTCAGCGAAGCTCCGTTCGAGATATCGAATCGTTCCATTCGAACTTCGTCCTTCAGCAACGCGAAGCGCAGCCTGATGCCCCCTTTCAGAGGCCATCGCATTGAGGAATCGTGCGACGTTAGCGTTGGTATCCACTCAGCAAACGACCGACCGTAGAGGCCTAGTAATCAGTAAACGAAAGCAACCCCCAAAGAATTTCGACTTTCCGCCCGGTTGGATTCTCGTTCGTCGCGAGTTCACCTTCCGACAGCGTAGGAGAAACTGAACCGGTTGGCTCGAAAGACTCGTTCTCAACCGACACAATGCCGAGAAAGTTGAAGTCGGAGCCAGGGCCAGAGGCGGTTTCTTCGGTAGTGGCACAACCAACCATCGATACTGCCACGATCAGAAATGTAAGTCGTAAAAACACGAATATGAGACAAATCCTTAAGCGCATCGTGGCAACGCAAAAGCGCATGGGCATCGGTCAACCCCTCGCCTAAAAGCGCTTTTTCGCACCGATCTGATACATCCGTCCAACGGGAGAATGAAGATAATCGTAACCGATAGAATCAGCATCCGAAAATGGCGGTTCCTCATCGAACAGATTGATGACCTCAACCGTAAACTACATATCTAAGGCCTCGAAGCCTATCCCAATATCTACCGTCACAAACGGGTCCACCTCTTCTACCCCGGAGAATGAAGCGAAAAGTTGGTTGTATGGGCCGACATAATTGACAGATCCAAAGGCATCCCAGCGATCCTTCGTCCAAGTCACCCTTAAATCACCCCTGTATTCAGGAAAAAGATACTCGCCTGATTTCCCTTCTAATCTACTTTAGATGCAAAACAAAAATAGGGCTAACGATTCAGTCCGTTGCCTGAATAAAAACCCGCCCTTAGCTAACCTTAATAGACATCGCGCTGGTAGCGCTTGTCCTTTTTGAGAGCTTTAACGTAGGCCTCAGCCTCTTCGACCGACTTCCCGCCATGCTCGGCAACGACATCGATCAAGGTTTGATGAACGTCTTTTGCCATCCGCGAGGCGTCTCCACAGACGTAGAAGTACGCACCCTGCTCAAGCCAATCATAGAGCTCTTTGCCATGCTCAGCCATGCGATGCTGCACGTAGACCTTCTCAGCACGATCGCGCGAGAAGGCGACATCCAGCTTCGTCAGGCTTCCTGACTTCAAATATTTCTGCCACTCGGTCTGATAAAGGAAGTCATCCTGGAAGGTCCATTCGCCAAAGAAGAGCCAGCTCTTCCCTTTCGCACCTGTCTCAGCGCGCTCTTCAACAAAAGCTCGAAACGGAGCGATACCGGTGCCCGGCCCCACCATGATGACGGGAGTCTCGGGATTCTGAGGCAGTTTAAAGTTTTTGTTCCGGTGGAGAAAGATCGGAATCGCCTCACCTAGCTCAATGCGGTCGGCGAAGTATGTGGAGCAAACTCCGAGACGATCTTTACCATGACTGTTATAGCGAACCGATACGATCGTCAGGTGCACCTCACCCGGGTGTGCCGCGATACTCGATGCAATCGAATACAGGCGAGGTGGCTGTTTGCGAAGCATTTTCAACAACTGATCCAGCGTGAGTGGGGCGGTTGGTGGATACTCAAGGAAGAGATCGCGCAGCTCACGCCCCCACAGCCAATCTTTCGTCTTCGCTGCGTTAGCATCATCCAAGGCTCCGTCGAGGGCCGTATTCTTCGCCAGCGGAGCATACTTCTTCATCAATGCCTTCGAGAGCGAAGTAATGTCATACTCAGCCAAGACCTCTTTTAACGTGAGCTTACTGCCGTCGGCTTCATAAATCTCATCGCCCCGGTATCCCGCCATGCGGATGAAATCGTCAACGACCTCAGAAGAATTTGTCGCAAAGACGCCTACGACATCACCCGGCTCATAAGACAGTCCGGAATCACCCAAATCGATTTCGATGTGAAGTGTCTCCTTTTTAGAATCTGCCCCATTGAGAACGAAGCTTTCCTTCAGGATCGCCTTATACGGGTTCGACTTTGAATAGGACGTGACCGCAGCAGAAACTCCAGCGGGGACCGCCGCGGTCGTCGCATTTTTGACTCCACTCGCCTCAACCATCGCAGCGATGGCTCCACTCTGCCATTGTGCAAAGGGCTCCTCATAAGCGACATCGCTGTCAACACGGTCAAAGATCCGCTTCGCTCCGAGCTCACCGAAGCGCTTATCGATGTCCATACCACATTTGCAAAAATCTGCATAGCTCGTATCGCCTAGAGCGAAGACAGCAAAGCGTGTGTTCTCCATTTTTGGCGCCGAGCTACCCATCACCGTTTCATAGAAGTCAGTCGCACCTTCGGGTGGGTCGCCTTCACCCCACGTTGAGACAACGACGAGGATGTTTTCTTCTTTCTCGAGCTGAGCGACTCCGTAGTCGCCCATGTCGACAAGCTTCGTTTTGAAGCCCTCCGCCTTCGCAGCTGCCTCTAGTTTTTGGGCGCACCCCTCGGAGTTTCCACTTTCCGAGCCGTAGAGGATCGTGAGTGGAACCTTCGGCGCAGCAGAAGCTGACTGACCGACTGCTGCTCCACCACTGACTTGGCTAAGGGCACCAAAGTAGCCAATGAGCCATGTCGATTGCGGAGGTGTCAGCGTTGGCAAGAGAGCGGACAAAGCCACCTTTTGCTCAGGCGTAAAAGGTGCGTTGGCTGGAAGCTCGGTAGGATTATTCGGCATTTCTAAAATTCAGAGATTAGGCGGGAATGGCCTGAAGTTTCTTATCAAAAGTGAATCAGTCGACAGCTTTGGGCTGGAGGGAGACCTCGCAGCTCCCGCGATAGACTAAAGTCGACCAGTTTCAGACACGTAGAAAAGGTCGTGCAAGTGGTATTTTGACCGAAGCAAAAACTCCGACCGCAGGACACATCGAGCGCTTCGCTCAGTGCTTCTCTAGAAGAAGCGAATCGTCTGAGAGCGCATCCGCTCGTGTTCCTCGTCCGTGCATGAAGCATTGGTAGGAACATCGGTCGAGGACTCGTTCGGGCTCACCAGCTTATTGGCCAAAAGGTAGTTCTCGACCTCTTCACCGCTCACATCCGCGAGCATGATGCCATCCACGACGACACAGGGAGAGAGTGGCTGACCCGATTTTTCCACCATTTCAGCGTAAATCTCAGGATTGTTGATGATATCCTTGTCAGAGTATTCCAAGCCGTACTTCGACATGATTGCGCGAACGCCCATACTCCACCCGCAGGTCGGTTTCAAATATGCTACGATTTCCATAAATTTCCTTAAGCAACTAAATGGACTCAATTTCGAGACAAACTCAAGAACCCTTACGCCTAAATGGCTGATTTACTTTGTGCCGACCGAAATACCCACGCCCAAAGGCCGCCACCGGCCACGAGAGTGAGGACCGAGTAGAAAATACCCCGTGAAACGCCCAGAATAAGATCTGCATCGGGCTCGCGAAACTGCTCACCCATAATTCGCACCATGGCGTAGAAGATAAGAAATTCAGCGATAAGCTGCCCTCCCCGCTTCATTTGCCCACTCTGAATCCAGAACCGCCACAGAACGAAACTCCCGAGAAGGAGGCCCTCTAATCCCGCCGCATAGAGCTGCGAAGGGTGGCGGGGATTGACCATGACCCCGAGTGCCGGCTCGAAATAGCGCACCGCCGAGTAGTCCACCGGGGCATCGGGAAACACCCAAGCCCAAGCGACCGTCGAGGGCTTCCCCCAGAGTTCGCCGTTTATGAAATTAGCAATGCGGCCGAAGAAAATCCCAATCGGGGCCGTCATTGCGACCAAGTCCCCAAGTCTCAGCGCGGATAAGCCATGGCGATAGGCGAAGATAAAAATCGCGATCGTCACCCCCATAAAACCACCATGGCTCGCCATCCCGCCATTCCAGACTTGGAAAACAATCCAGGGTTCCTTGAGGAAATCGCCAAACGAGTAGAGCAAGACCGAACCGATGCGGCCGCCGAGCACAACTCCGAGCGCTATGTAGACCCAGAAAGACTCTACCTGCTGCACCTTGAGTTCGGTGCGGTCGGTCTTGGCCGCCCGATACAACAGCATTATCGCCGCAACAAATCCCAAGACGTAAGCCAAACCATAGTAGCGGATGCCGATGCTCTCCGTGAATTGGATCAAGAACGGCGAGAAGTCATGAATCGGAAAATCTCCGGGCATCGGTTCTACAGACGTCATTGCATGCAAAACGTGCCCTTCCACAGCTCAGAGGACAAGCCTCCACTCGGCGCTTTTTAGGTCCGAATCAAGAGTCCTTCAACTCGCTGTTATCTGAATCGTTCGCGTGGCTGCGCTCAGCACGCTTTTTGGCCAGCTCCCGCATATCGACGGCGACATCCGAATCCTCATAGATCTCATCACCAACGAGGAGTTCCACGATGTCCTCCATCGTCAAAACGCCCACCGTCGAGCCATATTCGTCGACGATGATCGCGAACTGTTGGTGTTTTTTCAAAAACTGCTGGAGGGCGTCGTGTACCGATGCGGTTTCAGGCAGGTAGAGAATTTCGTTCATCAACTCACGCATCGTGAGCGCTTCCTTGTCTTCGCTGTAGGCCTGCAAAATGTCACGACGCCGGACAAGTCCGATGATGTCGTCGACGCCTTCTCCGTAAACTGGGATACGCCCAAATGAGATATTCTTCGACTTCGAGCACACTTCATCGACGCTCGAATCAGCCGAGAGAAACATCGTGACGGTGCGAGGAGTCATGATCTGTCCGACCCTTGAATCATCGAGGCTGAGGACATTTTTGATCAGCTCACTCTCGTTATTGGAGAGCGCCCCTGAGGCCGCACTTTTCTCCGCTAGAAGCTTAATCTCCTCTTCCTGCTCTTCCTCCGTCGGCGCCTCGAGCTTAACCAAGATCGTAACGAGATTTTTGAGGAAAAACGACGCAGGCATCATCGAAATGCGAACAAAGCCCAATCCGTATACGGCCAAAGGCTGAAACTTCCGTCTGTAAGCAAAGCCGATGTTTTTCGGCAAGACCTCGGAGAATATTAAAATTGAAAAAACGAGGAACCCGGAAACGACTGCCACCTTCATTGCCAGCCCCTCTGCGAGAGATCCAATCCATGCAGCGCCCGCCGTATTCGCGACCGTATTGAGCGTTAGGATCGCGGAGGTCGTCTCTTCGATCTGGTATTTGTAGCGCTCAAGGAGGGCTCCACGCCACGGGTGACTCTGTTTCAGTGCCTCGATTTCGGCCGAGGTGGTACTGAGAATGAGTGCCTCCAGAAGAGAACAAAAGGCCGAAATCCCGAGCGTAAATGCAATCGCTATGACAAACTCAGTCATGAGCTCAGCGTGCTCCTCGTGGAGATGGCCGGTCGGCAATCGTCAGTCAAAAAACAACTTCGACTGTCTCCATCCTCAGTTTCGTCGGATAATATGGGATCCACTATGCCGATAACTCTCTACATGACATCACTCACGATCAAGCTTGTATTCAAGCCGCGCCTTGACCTCTCGCGCTAAAAAACCCAAGCAAACTAGTATGTTTTGTCGACTTGCTCTCACTTCTCTTGCCCTAGGTTTACTTTGCGGGTGCCGAAATACGGTGCAAACAGTGGATATTTCTTCAAGTCCTCCCGGCGCCGCCATTCAGGTAAATGGTAAACCTATCGGCCAGACACCTCTCCAAATAGACCTCAAAACGAAGCGTTCATATACGGTGGTCGTCGAGAAGGAAGGCTACAGACCAAGCGACACCCTGCTTGCTGCGCGCGAACTACCTGACGCCCCCTATCTCCAATTTGGACTCAAAGCGGATGCTGGCCACTATCGGCGCCTCGCGCCAGCCCCGATGCATATCGAACTCATTTCCGAAATCGTCCCTGAGAGTGTCGGTTCAGATCGATTTGATGAACTCGGAACGCACATCGAACAACTCGATACGCTCCTCGCGACCGCCAAGATCACCGCAGCTGAACACGCTCGAATCATGGAGCAAATCCTCGCCGTTTTCGAATAGCCCGCCGCGGTGTAGTTGAATTTCCATTGCAAGCATCCACGACTTTGGGAGCGTAGGGCTATGTCTGACCTTCGAAGCACGCCATTGAGCGCCCTCCACCTCGCGAATGGTGCTCGCATGGTCCCTTTCGCTGGCTGGGAAATGCCGGTGCAGTACTCAAGCATCCTCGAAGAGCATCGCGCGGTTCGAGAAGGCGTCGGACTTTTTGATGTCAGCCATATGGGTGAAGTCCACGTCACGGGAGTCGAGTCCGAGGCTTTTCTAAACTACCTCCTGACTAACGATATCTCTCGGCTCAAACCTGGTTTTGCACTCTATACCGTGATGTGCCATCCCTCGGGCGGCGTCGTCGATGACCTTCTCGTCTACCGGTTCGGCGCCGAAGACTTTCTCCTCGTCGTCAATGCCGGCAATGCCGACAAGGACTGGGCGTGGATTCAGAAACACGCGGCCAACTTCGAATGCGAAGTTGAAAACCAGAGCGATCGTTACGCGCTTCTCGCGCTCCAAGGCCCCAAAGCCGCTGAGGTCCTCGAAAAGCTCACTCCGCTCGCTAATGACCTTCCCCGGCTCACTATTTCAGAAGCCGAAATCGCAGGCATCACCACCTTAGTAGCACGCAGCGGATACACCGGCGAAGATGGATTTGAAATCTTCATACCGATTGAAAACACTGAAGCGGTTGCTACCGAGATCCTTTCAGCCGGAGAAACCTTCGGACTCAAGCTCATCGGGCTCGGGGCTCGCGACAGCCTCCGGCTAGAAGCAGGCTACCCGCTATACGGACATGAGCTTTCCGACGACATTTCACCTCTTACGGCAGGCCTCAAGTGGGTCGTTAAACTCAACAAGCCGGACGACTTCATCGGTAAAGACGCTTTGGCGGAAGAGCTCGAGGCTGGAAGCACAGAACGTATCGTCTGGTTCACGACCGAAGGCCGACGTATCCCCAGAATGGATACACCTGTCCTAAGCAACGGGATTGAAGTTGGGCGCATTCTAAGCGGCACCCTCTCTCCAATAATCAATGCTCCAATCGGCTCCGCTTTAATCTCAGTCGAAGCCAACCCCACCTCACTTGAAGTCGATCTACGCGGTACTCGCATTGCATTGCTAACCAAGCGCCCTCCCCTCCATAAGTAATCCCATGGCAAGACCCATCAAAGAATTCCTCTACGGCCTCAACCCGATTTTCGAAGCACTTCGTGATGGCCGACGCACTTTCCACTGCGCCTACATGAGCGATACCAGTGCACAGAACGGGCGACAGCAAAAGCTCAAGGAGCGTTTCGAACGCGACGGCATTCCCATCGAGTGGTGCGACAAAGGCCGTCTCCATCAAATCTGTGGGGCGAAGGAACACCAAGGTGTCGTTGTCAGCGCAGACCTGTATCCATATTCCTCACACGAAGAAATTTTTGAATCAGGGGCGAAACGCATCATGCTGCTCGATAACGTCGAAGACCCGCACAACGTTGGTGCCATTCTGCGCAGCGCCGAAGTCTTTGGTTTCGACCATGCGCTCCTCCCGATTAAAGGGGTCCCTGAGGTCTATCCCAGTGTCGCCAAGGTGAGTTCAGGAGCGACTGAACACATGCTTATTGCAAAAGACTGCAATTCCAACCGCTACGTTCAGCAGGCCCGCGAAAACGGATACACCGTCGCCGCCCTCGATGCGAAAGGCAAAGTCGCGCTCAATACTTTTGCTGAGTCTCCCCCGGAGAAGCTTCTCCTCGTCATTGGCGGAGAAGACAAAAGTGTCGGTCAATACATCCTCAACGATGCCGACGCCATCCTGAGTGTCCCTCAGAGTGGAAAGGTCAACAGCCTCAACGCCTCCGTTGCTGCAGGGCTGGCGATGTATGAGCTGCGCCTTCGCTAGGCATCCCAGAATCCGGGAACCAGCTATATATTATCGTTATCGATCGTTTCGGCTTCTTCGTCTGCATCTGGCTCAGCTGAAGCTGCCGCTTCGGCCGCTTCTTTCTCGCGATCCGCTGGAGAAACATAGGTCACTCCAAGGCGGCGCTCGATTTCAAGGATGACGTCTTCAGCAGGCGCAAACTTGTAGTCATCGAGGATCATCTTGCCCGCTTTGCCGTTCTCTTCGTAGATCGCGACAGCGATACCCTTCTTCTCCCATTTCGTGCGGTCGACGCTCTTGAAATCCGCCCAAGCCACTTTCTTACCACGGGCGCTGTAGACAAATTCGTCGTTGCTGCGGATTTTTAAAGTCTGGTTCCAAAGGACCCATGCGATGAATGCGAACCCGATGAGAGCAGTCCCCACTCCCCATTTAAACTGGCCAGCGATGTCTCCGTCTGTGCGTTCCGAAGGCACTTTCTCAGGAAATCCGTTCTCTTTCGCGATCTTCTTCCAAGCAAGTGTGATCTCAGGGGCATCCTCATCAAGCACCGCACCACTGGCGATCATCGCGTCGGATATCACTTATATTCCGTATAACGCTCAGCTTCAGCAGGCCATGCAACGAGGCCATCGTAGAAGAACCATGCGGCTACACCGACGATCATAAATCCGACGAACAGCATGCGGTTGCGCCAGGTAGAAGTAAGTTTTGTTTCGACGTTCATAGAAGTAATCTGGAGATTGGCTGCAATGAGGGAGGCTTTAGGGTTGCTTGCCAAGCCCGAAGCCAGCCTTCCTTTCTCTAGATATGCGTTTCAAAAAGTATCACGCCTTGGGGAATGACTACTTTGTCCTTCCACCCAGCGAAGCAGATCTTCCTTCGGAAGACGGCATTCGACAAGTCTGCCACCGCAATTTCGGTCTCGGCTCCGATGGCATCCTCTTCGGCCCACTGCCCACTAAAAATGCTGACTTCGGCCTCCGCATTCTCAACCCCGACGGCTCTGAAGCCGAAAAAAGCGGCAATGGCCTGCGCATCTTTTGCCGCTATCTGCTCGACGAAGGTAAAGTCAGCAACGCTCCCTTCACGATTGAAACCCCGGGCGGTGTTGTTACCTGCCGCATTCTCGACGGCGCCAATTCAATTGAGGTCGAAATGGGCCAAGTCAGTTTTGTCTCAACCGCAGTTGGCCTCGCCGGTGACGAGCGCGAGGTGATCAACGAGACGATCGAGCTCGTAGGGAAACCTTACACTTTCTGCGCTGCCACGATCGGGAACCCGCACGCCGTTCTTCCGCTCGACGAAATCAGTGAAGCCCAAGCTCTCCAGCTCGGGCCGCTCATCGAAACCGATCCACGCTTTCTAAACCGCACCAACGTCCAGTTCCTCAAAGTCCTCGACCGAGCCAATATCCAGATTGAAATCTGGGAACGCGGCGCCGGCTACACCCTCGCGAGCGGCAGCAGTTCTAGCGCTGCCGGAGCGGTCGCCAAAAAACTCGGGCTCGTCGACAACGACATTACTGTCCACATGCCTGGCGGCAATATCCAGCTTCAGATCGACGACGCCTACAACGTCCGCATGACAGGACCCGCTACGCGTATCGGAGAGCTCGACTGGCAACCGGAGTGAGTGGTCTAGGCTCCAGCTAAAGCACCCGTTTCAATACCGAAGACTTCGCGCGCATCGCTGATTTCGCCGGTGACGGCGGCTGCAGCAACCATGAGCGGACTCATCAGAGTCGTTCGACCCGTGACACTGCCCTGACGCCCCTTGAAGTTACGGTTACTTGAACTCGCACTGAGTTGATCGCCGATGAGCTTGTCTGGATTCATTGCGAGACACATCGAGCAACCCGCCGCACGCCATTCGAAGCCTGCGTCGATATAGATCTGATCAAGTCCAAGTTCCTTCGCGATCGCATCCACAACTTGTGAACCGGGAACGCAAATCGCCTTCACGCCGGCAGCGACCTGGCGGCCCTTGAGGTATTTGGCGACCTCCTTGAGGTCAGAGAGGCGTCCGTTCGTGCAGGAGCCGAGGAACGCGACATCGATCTTAGTACCTTTGATCGCCTGGCCTCCTTCAAACTTCATGTGCTCAAGCGCTTCTGCGATACCATCGCGTTCGCTTTCCGTCGCGCCTTCTTCAATCGCTGGGATATTCTCGTGGATGAAGACGGCCTGGCCGGGATTGATTCCCCAAGTCACGGTCGGCGCGATGTCTTCAGCGCGGATGTTCACGACATCATCGTATTCACAATCTGCATCGCTGGCGAAGCCCTTCCAGCGCTCAACCTCTGCATCCCAGTCTGCGCCTTTTGGTGCGTAGGGACGACCCTTGAGGTAGTCGTAGGTCGTTTCATCGGGGTTCACATAACCAACGCGGGCACCGCCCTCGATCGACATGTTACACACCGTCATGCGCTCTTCCATCGTGAAGCTGTCCAAGACTTCGCCGCCATACTCGTAGGCAAAGCCCGTGCCACCGTTCACGCCGAGGAGGCGGATGATGTGGAGAATGACATCTTTCGCGTAAACCCCCGGAGCCAGCTCACCATCGACATTGATGCGGCGCACCTTGAGCTCGCCGATGGCCATTGTCTGGCTAGCGAGGACGTCGCGCACTTGGCTCGTGCCGACACCAAAAGCGATCGCACCGAAAGCACCGTGCGTGCTCGTGTGGCTATCACCACAGGCAATCGTCGTGCCCGGCTGGGTGATGCCCTGCTCAGGTCCGACGATGTGAACGATGCCTTGTTTGCCGGTGCTAACATCAAAGAAAGTTACGCCATACTCGGCGCAATTATTGCGCAGCTCCTCGATCATCGCTTGCGCGAGCGGATCGCTATAGGGCTCAGCGACTTCATTCGTCGGGACAATGTGGTCAACCGTCGCGAAGGTGCGGTGAGGAAATTCCACCGGGAGACCGCGCTCACGGAGCATGCCAAAGGCCTGCGGGCTCGTCACCTCGTGAATGAGGTGAGTTCCGATCAACAACTGGGTCTGCCCATTGGGCATTACACGCACACTGTGGGAGTCCCACACTTTCTGAAATAGACTCTTTGCCATAGGGATTCCTGCCTTAATGAAATATATGTCTCAATAAGCTCGGAGAATTTTCAGGCGCAAGCGAAAAAAGCGATTATCAGGGGCTAAAGGCGCGCCTCGTCCCGACTATTCAGATTTTAAAAAGCCAATCGATAAAATCAGAAGAGAAACCGTATATGACTGAACGTGCCTTGGAGGGACCGGCTCCTGTCGGTCCGCAGTAGCTCCTCGGTGGCGGACCGACAGGAGCCGGTCCCTCCAGTGCAAGCGGCGACGCATACATTTTGGGGTCTCGCAGGGCCGATCAGAAATCTTTTTGCTCTGTGTCGAGGATCAGGGTCACCGGTCCATCGTTCTGAGCCTCGATATCCATCTGCGCGCCAAATGAACCGGTTGCCACTCGACGCCCGACCGCAGCCTCAAGCTTTGTAACAAATTCCTCATACATCGGAATAGCTTTCTCAGGGCGCGCTGCCCGATTGAAAGATGGCCGCGATCCTTTCTTCAAATTTCCAAAAAGCGTGAACTGGCTGATCACCATCAGCTCCCCCTCGATATCAACCACGCTGCGATTCATCCGCCCTTCGGTATCCTCAAAACAGCGGATCTGCGGAATTTTGCGAACGAGCCACTCCAAGTCCTCCGGCTCATCCGATTCAGCAACGCCGAGAAAGATCAAGAGCCCGCGGCCGATCGCATCCTTCGGTTCCCCATCCGCAGCTACCGCCGCCGAACTCACTCGCTGCACAACTGCTCGCATTTCCATCAATTCATGCACGAGAAAGATTTGTGCAAGATTGGACTCCATCCTAAGTTTTCAAAAGTATTAACGCTTGACGATATTAACGAGCAACGTATACACATATGAATGATCGCAGATTTTGCCTGTGATGAGACAAAACAAATCTATCTTGGCCGCTACGCTCGTAGGCTGCCGAATCAGATTCATCGAACAGCGAGAAGAAAGCTCTTATATCTCGACGAAGCCCTTGATATCAATGACTTACGCTCACCCCCGGGCAATCGACTGGAGCAAATCCACGGAGACCGAGAGGGACAGTGGAGCATTCGGATCAATGAACAATGGAGACTTTGTTTTGTTTGGAACGGGCACAACGCATCCTCAGTAGAAATCATCGACTACCACTAAAGCACCATGAAAAGTTTAATGTGTATCCACCCTGGCGAAGTGCTTCTGTCTGACTTTATGGAACCGTATGGGCTCAGCCAATATCGTGTCGCAAAGGACATCGGAGTCCCTCCCATTCGGATCTGTCAAATCGTCAATGGGAAGCGTGCCATCACGGCTGATACCGCTTTGCGCCTGTCGAAGTATTTTGGAACCTCGGCCGAGGTATGGATGAGGCTTCAAGCTCGCTATGATCTCGAAGTCGCAGAGAAAGCAACGGGCAAGAAGATCAAGGGCGAGGTAACAGCATTCGTCGTAGTAAGCTGATTTCGATTCAATACAAGTTGTTCGGTAGGGATCACAACTGGAGGGACCGGCTCCCGTCGGTCCGCTGCTGAAATACCATAGCCCACGCCGCGGACAGGCAGGAGCCGATCCCTGCATCACTGCTTTTCAGCGCTCTGAAGAGACGGACATAGAGGCATGCTACCTTGGCGATAGCTCCGAAGGCCTACCAAGACAGTAACGTAGCGCATCTTCTAGATTTTCATGACGCCAGTCATAGCCGTGGTCTTTTAACTTTTGCGGAACGAGATGGAGATCGGCCAGCAGGGTTTCGTTCGCGAGGTCATTACCAAAGAGGGTTCGAACAACTCCAGCGGGCAGCGGAATGATGGCCGGACGGCGAAGGACTTTACCCAGGGTTTTGGCGAATTCCTTTTGGGTGGGCACATGAGGAGCGACGACATTGATCGGCCCCACATAGCGTTCGTCTTCGATCGCTTGCAGAAAGACATCGAGGGCATCGTGCAGGCCGATCCACGAGAAGGCTTGCTCGCCAGTGCCAATAGGGCCGCCCGCTCCGATTATAAAAGCTGGGAGCATCTTCTTGAGTGCGCCACCACTTGGCGTGAGGACAACACCCAGTCGTAAATGTGCGACACGAATACCGGCATCTCGGGCGGCATCCGCACTGCTCTCACAGGCCTCAACGACTTGAGACAGAAAACCATCACCTTTAGGGCCCGTTTCATCATGCGGATTACCATCGAGTGGATAAGCATTTGCACCGGACGCACAGATCAATGCCTTCGGCGGATGCGTCATCTTCGCCATCGTCTCAGCTAGGAGACGTGTCCCCAGCTCTCTGCTACGCAATATTTCTTCACGATAAGATTTTGACCAACGCTTGTCCGCGACCCCAGCACCTGCGAGATGGACAACAGCATCAACACCTTCGAGCGCAGCCTCGTCGATAGTGCCTGTTTGAGGACTCCAGAAATACTGGTCGGTGTGATTCGGTGACCGCGTCAGACCTCGCACACGATAGCCGAGAGATTGCAATAAGGCCGTAAGCTCACGACCAACCAATCCACTGCTGCCTGTAATCAGGATCGTGCCCTCTCGAGGAAATCGCTGCGCCCAGTGCCGCTCGGCATCGAGGCGGGTAACCTCGTGACGATACCAGAAAAGCCGTTCGAGTTCTTTTCGAGCGAAACCACGACCCAAGGCAGCCCCGAGCCAGCCCAATGGCAGCCGATAAGTGATTTCGTCTGATAGAACCGACGTGTTCGGTTCTTCCGTTTTGAGGAAGGTGTGGACGTGTTCCCATTTCGGAAAAGGCCCATGAAGAGCTGAATCAGAAAAGCCCTCTCCTACTTTGACGTCAAAATGCTCTGCCACCCATGGCCGTCGAATGGGCCCTAGCTTAAATTCTAAAACTGCTTGGGTTCCATCGATGATTTCATCGGGGGCGAGTTGCAGCGTCACATCTTGCCATGGCGGCGTGAGACGATTGAACGCTCCGCGCATGGTGTGCCACTTGAAGAGGTCCGCGGGCGAGACGGTCACTCTAGATTGAAACTTGGCTTTAAAGTCACTCACGCGGTTTCCATTCCCTTCAATTCCTGCAGGGCTTTCAAGGCCCGATCACGCCCAGCGCTGTGCTCGATAATTGGATACGGATAATTCTCCCCCAGCGATACGCCCCATGCTTTTAACTGAGTCTCAGAGGCCTCCCAAGGGCAATGAATGAACTTCGCCGGCACCTTGGAAAGCTCTGGCACCCAACGGCGAACATAGTCGCCCTCGGTATCGAATTTCTTCCCTTGGATAATGGGGTTGAAAATCCTGAAATAGGGAGCTGCATCTGCTCCACATCCACCTGCCCATTGCCAGCCAAGCGAGTTACTCGCAAGGTCAGCATCGACGAGTGTATCCCAAAACCACATGGCACCCTCCTGCCACGGAAGAAGAAGGTGCTTCACTAGAAGTGATGCGACGATCATACGCACGCGATTGTGCATCCAGCCCGTAGTCCAGAGCTGGCGCATACCAGCATCTACGATCGGATAGCCGGTCTGCCCTTTTTCCCATGCCTGCAAATCCTCCGGACACTCTTTCCAAGGGAACTTCTCATACTTAGCCTGCAATGGCTCGATTGTTGTATGAGGAAAATGGAACAAAATATGATAGGCAAATTCGCGCCACAGAATCTCACTAAAGAAGACACAGCCACCCTTCTCTTCCCGCTTCGCTTCCACTCGTTCAGCAATTTCGCGCGGACCGATTTGTCCAAAGGCCAAATAGGGAGACAAGGCCGAGGTTCCCTTCAGCCATGGAAGATTTCTATCGTCCGCATACCCCTCGATTGATTCATCAATAAATCGATCTAAGTTCGCAAGGGCTCCCTCCCGTGTCGGCTGCCATGCTTTGTAAAAGCCTTCGTCCCATGGAATCTCTGGAATCAATCCCAGTGCCTCCAATCGATTGGCCTGCGCCGCTTCTTTGGGATCCACCCACTGTGCGCTATCGAGAGGGACTTGAGCGGGTTGTGGGATAGAGTTCTTTAGCACAGCCTTTGAGAAGGGCGTGAAAACCTTATACGGACCGCCAGACTGAGAAGCGATTTCCCAGGGTTCAATAAGCAGACTCGCATTAAAACTCTTCACTTCGACTCCATCATCACGGAGCCCAGCTTTGATGTCGCTGTCTTGCTCAATATGATGGAGGGCGTATCGCCGATTCCAATATACGGCATCCGCATTATAGCGTTGAACAAGCTCGCGCAGAACAACACTCGGCTCTCCAGATAAAACCTGAAGAGTGCTCTGCCGCTTGACTAATGACTCGATGAGATCGTTCAGGGCGTGGTGTAACCACCAACGGCTCGCACCACCCATCGCCCACGGGTGTTTCTCGCCCGAGTCAAAAATATAGACTGGCAGAACAGCGCCTCGCACTATCGCTGCGGCGAGGGCTGGATTATCTTCGAGCCGGAGATCTTGCCGAAACCATAGTATTGTAACTGAAGACACCGAGAACGTTTACGGCACGTTAATCTAAAATGCAAATGGGATTCTTTATGGGTCAAAAAGAAACCGCCCGGACGAATCCGGGCGGTATTATTGTCTACTTTTGACTTATCTTCCTGTGATCGACAGCGACGACGAGACAGGTAAAAATCTATTTATAAGGAAGCAACTTCTAGACTAGTTACTTTCTCACGAATCGCGGCGGCAAGCGGGGTGCTGAGATAGCGCTCCGATGGGCTAGCACCGATTGTCACGATCGTCTTGCCGGCAAACTCCGGCATCTTAGCAACTTGCATCGCTGCCCAAACATTGGCGCCGGTTGAAATTCCACCGCTAATGCCATCCGTTTGGGAGAGCTTCTGAGCCGTCTCGAAAGCGTCTTCGTTGCTCACCTTCACAACATCATCGATGATCGACGTGTTGCAGTTCCCAGGGATGAAGCCGGCGCCGATACCTTGAATTTTATGTGGGCCGGAGGCACCACCACTGATGACCGCGCTCCCTTCCGGCTCTACTGCAAAGACCTTGAAATCAGGCTTACGCGCTTTGATAACTTCGCCAACACCCGTGATGGTTCCACCCGTTCCAACACCCGCTACGAACGCATCGACGTTACCACCTGTCGCACTCCAAATTTCTTCGGCGGTGGTGGTGCGGTGAACTTCAGGGTTAGCTGGATTATCGAACTGGGATGGGTTGAAAGCTTTGTCGCCGTATTCTTCCATCAATTGGCCAGCCTTCGCAATCGCGCCTGGCATGCCCTTTGCCCCAGGGGTCAGAACGATCTCTGCTCCGAGCATTCCGAGGAGAATGCGTCGCTCGAGGGACATCGTCTCTGGCATCGTGAGGATGCAGCGATAACCTTTACCGGCACAAACAAAAGCCAGCCCGATCCCTGTGTTACCAGAGGTCGGCTCGATGACAACAGAACCCGGCTTGAGCTGACCGTCGGCCTCTGCCGTTTCAATCATCGCACGGGCAATGCGATCCTTCACACTCCCGAGCGGGTTGAACCACTCAGCTTTGATATAGATCGTCGCAGGCAAATCTTTCGCGATTGCGTTCAGTTTAATCAGCGGCGTGTTGCCGACGGTTTCGATGATATTGGATGCGAGCAAACTCATAGTTGCAGGGGTGTTTTGGGATTCAAGTTAAACGCTAATATTAACGCTCAATCGAAGCAGCGCGCAACTTGAAAGATCAATTAATGCCTAATGCCACAAAGGCTGAAAGGCAGACCAGAACTAGCGGCGCTTACGCGGGCCGAAACTACGGATCGGCGCATTCGCGTTCATCGACTTCTTCCGCAAGCGGTAGACGATGCGTGCTTTATCGAGATCACGCGGGGTCATCTCCATTTTGACTGTATCACCGACTGTGATTTTGATGAAGTGCTTGCGGAGCTTACCTGAGATGTGAGCCAACACTTGGTGGCCATTCTCAAGCTCAACGCGGAACATTGTCCCTGGTAAAACAGCAACAATCTTGCCTTCAATCTGTACAATATCGGAATCAGTCATAGTAAGCACTAGAGACGAAGTCTCAAAAAGCGGGTAAAAACAGGCTATGAGCCGCTTTAGGTCAAGTTCTAATCCTGCGCCAGCTGGAGCGGGAATACGGTCTGATTACCTGATTCATCGAGAGCTTCGAAGACAATCGAGAGCGATCCTTCAACCTCCGTCGCAAGCCGAAGCGCAAACAGCTCTAAGATGTCGTCGAAAAGTCCGTCGACCGGGCGCAGTGAAATGGGTTCGGCGCCATCGACGGTGATCTGCGCAGCGACCAACCGACTCACATCGCTCTCAACCCTAAAGCTCACCACCCCATCTTCAAATCCGACATACTCAATCACAGGCGGGGTCGTATCGAGACGAACAAGTTCACTCACAAGCTCTGCGCTAAGAGCATCGGCGGTCGCGTTTGTCATCTCGTCCGACGCAACGACCTTGAAGCGGTATTCACCGGGCTCAAATCCCGCTGCATTGAAGAGGAAGGTTGGCTGCGAAAGATCGCGGGCTAGCAATGTCCAAGAATCCTCGCCGACGCGCTGAACTGAAACATCGAATCTCAGTTCATCACCATTGGGGTCGTTCACCATCCAGACAACGGTGCGAAAAGTCAGTTCCGGACGGCGCTCTAGTTTAAATCGATCACTGCCGCGGTTAGCTGGGCTCTTATTGTTCTCTTTAAAAACCGTCGAAAGGTCAAAAATCTGCGGTGAGCTCGAACTCGCACGTGCTTCTGCCCCGTAATCGAGCACTCGCAGTTGAGTGAACACAGGTGCCGCATTTGGCGAAGTGTGGAACAATCGTGCACGTAAAAACAACGCTTCGGAGTCAGCTGGAAGGTTTAGCCGATACTGCGCATAACGCCCAGCGGGGCTAGCGATATGATTTCCTTCCAAGGTCTTCCAATCGCTCCACGTCGAATCAGGTTCATCGGTTAGACCTGTGCGCGTCGCGATCGTTGCCTCTCCCTCTCTCGCAAAAGACGCCTCAAGCCTCCCCCATCGCACCGACCGCTGGGCATCCATCACGTCTGAGGTAAAAGTGGAAGCATCACTTGATTGCCCGCCGAGCTGGTAAATCGCAGCCGGATTACTCGTGAAAATGTAGAAAGGTGCGGTATCACCTGCGCCGCGCTGAATAACGCTGATCTCGCCACCATTCGGGACTTGGTGAAGGAGGCCCCACTCGTGCCTAGTTGAAAATGTATACAAGCGACCCTTGTCATTCGTCCCCAGCAGCCAGTGCTCGCTGTTAATAGGTGAAAGAGAAAACACAGACCCAGCAGCTGAACGCCACTCTGGACGCGCAAAGCCATCTTGCCCGACGCGCACGAGAAAGCCTTGGCCTGCACCATCCGCAAACAATCGCTGGCTTTGACTCTCAGCTTTCACCTCAAACGGAGGCAACTCACCTTTGTCGTTCGGCACCTGTGGTTTCTTTGGCGCGGGTTTGTCCGAATAAGTGGATACAAGGAGTGTATCGCCCGACTGAGCTACCTGACGAATTTCCTTTTCGTCCGACTTGTATACCGCCCGGGCTTCGTCAGGGCTCGACACTGCATAGACAACACCCCGTGGACTACTACCGAGCAGCCACTCTTCGCCTCGTCTCAAGAGACTCGTGAAATGTTCATCCTTTGAGCTAAACCAAACCTCGGAATCCGTATCGTCATCGCCAAGTGGAAGGCGTATGAGTTGCGCTGGAAACCCTGTCGCAATCCAGAGGACGTTGTCCACAATTTTAAGATCCCAGATGTATACTGAGTCCGGATCGTAGAAAAGCTCAGGCTTGCCACCTGAAATGGGCAAGCGATAGATCGCTCCCTTAGGTGACGTAGCGACATAAAGGTCTCCCACATCATCAAAGACTAATCCGCGCGAAATCAATGAGCCGGGCTCAAAAAGCACCTCCAACTCACCATCGAGGCTCAACTTGAGGACTCGGCCCTTGTTGCCTGTTCCAATCACGAAGCCACCATCCGGCGCGGGAGTCACCTGCCAGATCGAGGTGTCGTCTAGGCTAGCGAGCTCGATCAGATTCGGCGCAGTTCCGAGCTCTCCGGAGCGTGAGAGTGATATGTTCTTCAGTTCTCCGGAGATAAAGTCCTGGTAGCCCTCGTCGACCAATACGCCGGTTTGCACTGCAACGAGCGGAGTAAAGATGAGGGTCGTAAGTAAAAATCCAATACAGATTCGCATGTGCTTATTCTAAAGTAATAACAAAAATGTCCTGCCCTAAGAAAATGCCTTCAACCGGCAAACGAGTTTCCCACCATATATGGGAGCCTCCCGGTGTCATAACAAAATTACTCGCTTCCGAAGCGAAAGTTGAGGCGAAAGACGGCGGGAGCCCAGGCAACCGTTGCCCATCGATTCCCGGCGACAGCCTTTGTTCGCCTATAAACACATAAACGTAGCCCTGAGGACGCGTATCAGCCCATGCTTCCAGCAGATCGCCAACGCCATCAGCACTCCGGCGCTGAGAGGCCGCGATCCGATTCGCACCCTCGGCATCAGCCACCGTCACGAGCAATTTTTGACCGGAGCGAAAGTCTTCGGGTATCGGAATTTCAATACGCCGCTGCGAAGCGTTCCCCCTATAGTCATGAAGATCCAGAATGAGCCCTAAAGGCTCTCCTGCACGCGGACTCGCATCCACCTGCCGCACAGCTCGTAGGATGGATGCTTTCAGCCCTTCCTTGGCCTCAAGTTGCATCTCGATCGAGGCAACTTCGAGCTGCTCAAAGGGGTTATTCAAAAGCATGTTGAGTCGACCGTAGATCTCTTGCGCGAGGGCATTGGCGCCCTCACTTCCCACGCTACGGGACTCCCACTGAAGTTCCTCTCCATCCGATAAGACAAGCCTAGCCTGTAGGCGGAAGCTCTGCTCTTCTTCTTTGAAAAGGCTCCGAGAACTCGCCTCGATCACCGTCATCGCCGACAGCACCGGCAAAAAGCGCGCGTCTGGCCAAATCTCGGCATTAAAATCTACCGGAGGCAACTCACCTGGGATGAGCCGCAGCGAGAGATCTGCCATTTCGGGCACCTCGCCAAGCCGTCCAGCCACACCCGTCAGCCGGTCCTGAAAGAGACTGCCCTCCGCAGGGCCGATGTTGGCCAGCTTGAAAGAGCTCTTAAGGTTGCGCACCACGGTAATAATGTCCGCCCCTGCCATTGGCATGTCGATCGAGCCCGACTGTAGAAAAGGATGCCCAAAAGCCAAAAGCTGATCACCATCGGTCCATGTGATTGTGCCCGTCGCAGCGGCCTGAAAGTCGCCTTGCATCAGGACACCCGCCACCGCAGCGCCAGGGCGTAGATCGAGCGAAATGTCGTCACCTGCTCCGACCGGGCCAGCCGCAGGGACAAAGCCGAGATCCTCCAGTTCAGTTCGAAAGGCTTCGATCGAAGCGCTCCCAAAGCCCGCTAGCATCATCGGCGACGGCACCGCTTCGAGTCGCGCAGATCCAAACACACCTGCACTTGCGCGCGAAATGAGTTTCGAACGCGTCCTCGTAGAAATCGAATTACTTTCGTCTTCCTCAAAATCAAGGATCTCGAGCATCTTCTCGATCGGAGTGATACCGATCAAAGCCTGCTCTTTAGGCCAAATATAGCCGTAAGCGTAGGCGCCCACGATTCGGCCATCGATGAAAACCGGGCTGCCACTCATCCCCGCAACGGGGCCACTAAGAATGTGCTCTGCATCGAGTGCTTCAGCCAGGATCACAGGTTGCCCTGGTCCAGCGAAGTTATCCACCACGCCGAGAATCTTGAGCTTGAATTCCCGAATTTCGTCGCCTTGCACAACTGTTCTCCAGATGCCCGATTGTCCTTTCTCTACCTCAGAGAGCGGAAAAATCTCATTTACCCGCTCGCCATCCTGCGCTCCGAGGAGCCCGCTCAAGAGCAACACACCAGTAAGAAAGCTACCTAATCTCATTTTGGGGAAAACAAACATATCTGAATAATCGACCAGCCTTGGCTAGTTAACGTAACAAAAGCCCATTCCCTTAGCTAAGACAAGGTTACGAAGGAAAAAACATCTAGGACGCCCCCTAGGATTAACCTTGGCGGTCAGATCAAGCCGAACATCTTCAAAGCCACTGTGAGTGACCCCTTATACGATGCCGACCTGATCAAATTCCTCCAAAGCTTCGTAACTGAAGCCCGCCGGGAAAAGATCGAGCGTGTCCTCGCAGCGCGAACCGACCGTGTCAGGGTCGTGGTGGAAGACCTTTACCAGCCCCACAATGCCAGTGCTGTGATGCGCTCATGCGAATGCTTTGGCGTGCAAAACATGCACATCATCGAAAACCGGAACACCTTCGCTCCAAACAACGAGATCTCCCTCGGCTCTGCACAGTGGCTAAGTCTCCACCGCCACCGCGAAAAGGATGCCGATAATACGCGGCAGTGTCTCACCGACCTTAAAAAGCAAGGCTTCACGATCGTCGCCACAGCCCTCCGCGAGGACTCTATTGAACTCGACGACGTCCCTACCGATCAACCCGTTGCGCTCCTTTTTGGAACCGAAGCGGAGGGACTCTCCGAAACCGCCCTAGAGCTCGCTGATAAGACGATGCGCATCCCAATGTTTGGTTTTACGCAGAGCTTCAACATTTCCGTTAGCGCCGCGATTTGCCTTTCCAGCCTCGTTAACCGAGTCCGTAAAGAGCGCGACGATTGGGCCCTCGACGAAGCCACCCTTCAACGTCTGCGCAGCGACTGGATTCGGAAGTCTCTGAAAACCCCCGAAGCGCTCATTCGCCGATACGAGGAAGATAATGCGTAATCCAAATTCAAGCTGAAGCTAGAGAAGGGTTAGGTTTGAGGTCGACAATCCAACAGAAACAAGGCACTTCAATCCATGCCCTTAAAGGATCCAGAGGCGCAAATGAGGGAGACCACCCATGGCCCATTAGTGGTTATCGGAGCGCTGGTTACAATTCCACTCGCGTGGGTCATTGGGCTGTGGTGGTTTTCCTCCTTTCATACTGATAAGAAGAAACAGGCGGAAGACAATGGCCTGCACTGGCCCCTTTGGACAATCGCTACGCTCGTTGCGACTAGTATAGCGCTCTTTTTGGGTCTTGGATCGATTTTGAAAGATGCCACCTCCCATGGCCAAAGCACTGATCTGATCACTCTCGTCCTTCCTCATTTTTTCGAGCATACTTTAGGCTACTTCGTCGTTCCTTTTACGGCAATTTGGACTGCCAGCATGATCCTCTGGCTCCACCTCAGAGCACACCGTAACACTCAAACTTAGCTCTATCCAGCCTCAGGATCGACGATCAGCGTGTCCGCCGGAACTTTCAGCTCTAAAGACTGACCCAGAAACTCGAGAAGAATCGCCACCCGCTCACTCCCTGGGACCATTCCAGTAACCACGGCGCTCCACTCTTTGAACGGGCCTTCAACAATCGCAACTGGTTGCCCAGGTTTAAGAACGACCTCTAGCTCTTCTTGGATATCATCCTCCAAACTGGTGCGAAGCTCTTCGATAAAACGGTCCGAAATCTGTGGAACATTATCACCATAGCAAACAAGTCCAGTGATTCCTGCCGTCGCCATAATGCGGCGAAAATTCGTCTTCAAATCGGTATGCACAAACACATATCCAGGAAACAGCGCCTCGACAAATTTCACTGCGCCGCGCCGCGCCTTCTTCGTATAACGTAAGCGCGGGCTAAAAGCATCCGTCACTTCCAATCTCTGTAACAGCTGAGCAGCCAAGTGCTCCTTTTTGGGAGAAGCCTTCAACGCATACCATCCAAGGTCACAATCGTAGAGGTTCGGCATAAGCTAGAGGGTTTTTTGATTTGTATAGAATCAGCGTCAAGCCCTTCTCCCAAATCAATCGGATGCTTCATTGACGAGGCAAACGTCTCCCCTCACCGTCGCACCTTTCATTTTTAGCTATGTCAACTGAGTTCAAGCCGTATAACCCCTCCGAGATCGAAGCCAAATGGCAGGCGATTTGGGAGAAAGATGGCACCTTCGAAACAGAAGGTGTTTCCGCAAAACCGAAATTCTACATTCTCGACATGTTTCCCTACCCTTCGGGCGCTGGGCTGCACGCCGGTCATGCGGAGAACTTCACTGGCAGCGACGTCCTCGGACGCTACAAAATGGCTCAGGGCTTCAACGTTCTCCATCCGATGGGCTGGGACGCTTTTGGCCTACCCGCCGAACAATACGCCGTTAAGACAGGGACCCACCCCTCGGAGACTACAGCGACAAACATCGGCAACTTCCGTCGTCAGCTCAAAGACCTCGGCTATGCCATCGACTGGTCGCGTGAGGTTAACACGACTGATCCACAATACTACCGCTGGACGCAGTGGATCTTTGTCCAACTTTTCAAACACGGCCTCGCCTACGTCGATGAACGCCCGGTGAACTGGTGTCCCGAGCTCGGCACCGTCCTCGCCAATGAAGAAGTGGTCGACGGCAAAAGCGAAGTCGGCGGTCATCCCGTGGAACGCAAAGCACTCCGCCAATGGGTTCTTCGCATTACCGCTTACGGCGATAAACTCCTCGATGGTCTCAAAACCCTGGACTGGCCAACCTCGACCAAAACCCAGCAAACGAACTGGATTGGCCGCAGTTCCGGCGCCGAAGTCGATTTCAAACTCGAAGGCCACGACGAAACCGTCCGCGTTTACACCACTCGCCCCGACACTCTCTTTGGCGTCACTTACATGGTGATCGCACCCGAGCATCCCCTCGTGGACAGCCTGACAGTAGCTGAGCAAAAGGATGCCGTCGAAGCCTACGTCAAAGCAGCCTCACTCAAGAGCGACCTCGACCGCACTGAACTAGCGAAAGAAAAAACTGGTGTCTTTTCCGGTTCTTATGCACTTCACCCAATCACCGGCGAACGCCTCCCAGTCTGGATCGCAGACTACGTGCTAACCAGCTATGGCACCGGCGCGATTATGGCCGTTCCCGGACAAGACGAACGCGACTGGGAATTTGCTGAAACCTTTGACCTGCCGATCAAGCGGACTGTCCAACCACCCGAAGGGTTTGAGGGCAAAGCCTACTCAGGTGAAGGTCCTGCAATCAACAGTGATTTCCTCGATGGACTCGAGATCGCCGGAGCAAAAGCTAAGATGATCGCCCACCTTGAAGAGCAGAAAATGGGCGTCCCAAAGATCAACTACAAACTCCGCGACTGGCTGTTCAGTCGCCAACGTTACTGGGGCGAACCGTTCCCGATTGTCTGGGTCGATGAAAGCGCTTACAAAGCCGCAAAGTCAGCAGGAGGAAATGTTGCGGAGATGCTCCCTCAAGAGCCCGTCACCTACAAAGAGAACGGTCGATCACTCTACGCCCTACCCGTCCCTCCTAATCAATTACCGGTCACTCTTCCTCCCTCAGAAAATTTCAAGCCTTCTGGAGATGGACAAAGTCCTTTGGCCAACCTGACCGACTGGGTAGAAGTCTACTACAATACTGCAACAGGCGAAACCGCCTCTGAAGCGACAGGCCCAGAGTGGGTTTCCGCCAAACGCGAGACGAACACGATGCCGCAGTGGGCTGGCAGCTGCTGGTATTACCTGCGCTACCTCGATCCTAAGAACGAAACAGCCATCATCGACCCTGAGATCCGCGACTACTGGGGCGTGCCAGACTTCTATATGGGCGGACGCGAACACGCGGTTCTCCACCTCCTCTACGCCCGCTTTTGGCACCTATTCCTCGTCGACATCGGTGTCCTCAAAGAAGCTGAGCCTTTCACCCGCCTTTTCCACCAAGGGATCATTCTCGGCGAAGACGGCGAAAAAATGTCTAAAAGCCGAGGCAACGTCGCTAACCCCGATGATTTTCTTCAGACCCACGGCGCCGACGCCTTCCGAACCTATCTCATGTTCATGGGGCCGCTCGAGGATTCCAAGCCATGGAAAACAGAAGGCCTCGAAGGTCCGTTCCGTTTTATCAAAAAGGTCTGGCGAGAATTCACCGGCGAATCTAATGGCCTGTCATCAAAGATCCATGAGCATGGAAAAGAAACTTCCGAGACGCTCAAACAGCTTCATCTCACGATCAAAAAGGTAACGGAAGACATAGAAGCGATCCGTTACAATACGGCGATCTCTGCTTTGATGATTTGCGTCAATCACCTTGGGAAAGCAGAATCAGTTCACCGGGAAACCGCTTCCACCTTTATTCAACTCCTCGCACCCTTTGCTCCGCACCTCGCCGAAGAACTTTGGTCGCGCCTCGGGAACAAGGGATCAGTCACCGTCGCGCCATGGCCGAAGCACGATGAATCGCTCCTCGTTTCCAGCGAAGTTTCGATTGGCGTCCTCATCAACGGCAAGGCCCGTGGCCAGCTGACAGTCAGCAAGACGACAACTCAGGACGAAGCGCTTGATCTGGCCAAAGCTCAGCCAAAAGTTGCAGCGCACCTCGAAGGGAAAACAATCCGCAAGATCATCTACGTTCCTGGGAAAATCCTCAACCTCGTTGTAGGATAGCGTCCACGAATAACACAAATACTCATTCTACATGGAAGTATTTCACAAGGATTTGGCTTATCAAATTATGGGAGCATGTTTTGAAGTGCACAATTCGATGGGTGCTGGATTTTTAGAATCTGTATATCAGGAGTGCTTGGAGATTGAGCTAGAGAAGAGAGACATACTATATGCAGCACAAGAGACCTTGGCGATCGCTTACAAAGGCCAACAACTTTCGCAAAAGTATATCCCCCATTTTATTATTGATCAGAAAGTCATTCTAGAAATCAAAGCACTTTCCAATCTCACCCCTGACCACCGTGGCCAAACCCTTAACTACTTAAAAGCCACCGGCCTAAAACTAGCCCTCCTCGTAAACTTCGGCTCAATCGACAAACTAGAATCCGAACGCCTAGTTCTCTGAGCCCATTCGTTAAAATTCGTGTTATTCGTGGACAACCTACCCTCACGCTTCCTCCCTGCTGACTTTGATCCGTCGAAACCGATTGCGGTCGTGGCGGGGCAACGCGATTATCCGATTCTTGCAGTGGCGAGCATTCGAGCCGCTGGGCTACAGGTTCGCCTTATTGCGTTTGAAGGTGAAACTGATGACGCGCTGTATGAGAGTTTTGGTGACAGCGAGCGCGCGAAGATAAAGGTCGGCCAAGTAGGCAAGATGCTCAAAGCCCTCCAACGGATGAACTGCGGTTATGCGATTTTTGTAGGGCAGATCACGCCGGGGCGACTGTTCCGCGACCTAAAGCCAGACCTGAAGGCAATCGCTATGCTCGCGATGCTAAAGGAGCGAAATGCGGAAACGATCTTTGGCAGTATCGTTGCTGAAGTGCAGAAGGTCGGAGTCTCGATGCTCGATGCCCGAGCCTTCATGGATGACCATCTCGCTTCGGTGGGCCTCATGACGCGCGGGAAACTCAAAGCCGATCAGGAGCACATAGATTTCGGGGTTCAAAAAGCCCGAGAGATTGCCGCCCTCGACATTGGGCAAGGCGTCGTCGTGCGCAAAGGAACCGTTCTCGCGGTAGAAGCTTTCGAAGGGACCGACGACATGCTCGCTCGTGCGAATAAGTATAAGACAGAGAAATTGATTTTCGTTAAAACAAGTAAGCCCACCCAAAAACCTTTCTTCGACTGGCCCTGCTTCGGCGAAAAGACGCTCGAAACAATGGCGTCCTCCGGCATCTCAACCGCCGCCCTTGAGGCCGACTGTGCACTCCTTCTCGGCAAGCCGGGGTTAATTGAGAAAGCTAATCAACTTGGGATTGAGCTTATCGGCTACACCACCCAAGATAAATGAGTTCCATTATGAATAAAGCCCTTACACTCCTCATTCTAGCCTTCAGTGGAGCCCTCAGCTCTGCGCAAATCGTTTTCGAAGAGAAGGTCATCGAGCACACAGCGACGGTTGACGAATCTAATTTCGCCGCCGTTTTCAAATTCCAGAACGTGGGCGATGACACGATCGAAATCAAGAAGCCCTCTTCGTCCTGCGGCTGCACTGTTCCGAGTCTCGAGAAGACGACTTACGCACCCGGCGAAGAAGGTGAGATTACGGCAGTTTTTTCCTACGGCACACGTTCTGGCACACAGCACAAGACGGTAACCGTTCCGACCTCCAAAGGCACCCATGAGCTAGCCCTCACGGTCGACATCCCTCTTCGCTACTCCCTCGACGTCCGCCTCCTCCATTGGAAAAAATCGGAGGTAATGGCGCCAAAAACGGCCAATTTCCAATTCCACGTCGACCTACCAGTCGAGCTTATTGGACACACCGTCAACGAGGCACACTACAATCTCGACTTAAAGATCTCGCCAGAAAGTGGTATTGTAACCGCGACAATCCGACCCACTGCAAACGCTCCGGCAAAGATCAACCGAACCGACTGGGAGTTCAAAACTGCGAGCGGAAAGATCTATAAAATTCCGCTCTACATTCGGGTTTATTGAAGTACCGACAAAGCGTTACTTACTAGTGCGAGATAGATACATTTTAACCCGCCAGCATGTTTGACGTTCGCGAGAAACCCAAATTCGTCGAACGCGCATTACTCGTTGGAGCTTTTCTTGCGAAAGAATCCGAGGATCGGACGATCACCCTTTTGGAGGAGCTGGAAGAGCTCGTTACAACCCTGGGAATTAATATCGGCGGCACAATGCTGGCCAAGGTCCGTCAGCCGAATCCAAAGCTGCTCGTAGGCACCGGAAAAGCGGATGAGATCATCGCTCGCGCACTGGCTGAGGAATGCGACTGCATCGTCTTTGACGCCGAGCTCACGCCCGGCCAACAGCGCAACTGGGAAGCTCTGAGTAAGCTTTGTGTGATCGATCGGCAGGAAGTCATCCTAGATATTTTCCGTGAGCGTGCCCAGACAAAGGAAGCTGTTCTCCAGGTTGAACTTGCCCGGGCCCAGCATTCCTTGCCTCGCTTGAAAAATGCGTGGACCCACCTGAGTCGGCAGCGCGGCGGTGGTGGTGTGACACAGCGCGGCGAAGGTGAAGCCCAGATCGAGCTCGATCAGCGCATGGTCAGAGACAGCATTGCCGCCCTCAGAAAAGAGCTCGATGTCGTCGTAAAACAGCGCCATGTCCAACGTCACCAGCGTCAACGAGTGCCACTACCGACCGGAGCCATCGTTGGTTATACAAATGCTGGTAAGTCGACCCTACTAAATCGGCTCACGGGAGCCGATGTCGTGGTCGAAGATAAACTCTTCGCCACCCTCGATCCAACGACACGGCAGCTGATCCTCCCACGTGGTCAGAAACTACTCCTGACCGACACCGTAGGCTTTGTAAGACGTCTACCGCACAGTCTGATTGAAGCCTTCAAGGCGACGCTCGAAGAATCCGTCCAGAGTGATTTCTTAATACATGTCTTAGATCTAACGAACCCTGATCTCGCTGAACATTTCGAGACGACTTGCAAGGTCCTTGAGGAACTCGGTGTGGGCGAAAAGCCCAGTATCTACGTCTACAACAAGGTCGATGGCTTAGATCTGAAGTCAGGCGAACTACCCGCAGCACTCGTCGGTTCAGAGTTGCCGACAAAGGATGCACTCTTCGTCAGCGCGATGACCGGAGACGGAATCCCAGCGCTGCTCGAATCGATCGAAAAGCTTCTTTCCAAAACCCGGCGCACAGTCGAACTACTCGTCCCGCATTCCCGCTACGATATCATCAACAAGCTCCACCAAGCCGGTGCCATTCGACACGAGGATGCAAAGGAGGATGGTGTCCATATTGTCGCTTTAATTCCACCCAGTCTCGAAGGCCTTATCACCGACTTTTGCACTACTGTGAATTAGGAACCGATTTCACGTTAAAGAGGACGCCTGACGGCCGCCAAGGTGTATAGCACATCTATTGATCAGATTATAAGGCCACCTACATTCCACCATTAGGGTAGACTCTAGGCACTCATCATTTCGTTTTTGTCTTGGGCATAGCGATAAGCTTAACTAATTATTATGCCATACTTAATAAGCATAATTAATTATTAATAGCTATACATAATGACGATTAAAAGCGTAATACTCGCATCCTCGCTCTTAGGAATTTTCCTTTCAGGTGCAAATTTAGGCTACGCTCGAGACGACATTCAATGGTGGCAATGGCTCAATCTGAACCTAATGGAAGAAGGGCCTCATAAAATCCATCTATACTTGGACAATCGTATAGTGGAAGATGTCACAGAGGAAAGACTTTGGCTCGCGAGCATCGGCTACAAGTATCAAGCCAGTAAGCGAACCCAGATTGGCTTGGGCTACACCTACCTCGATATACGCAATATCGCGCAAGACACCTGGATGCACCGGCAACGACTTGAATTGGAGGTTAGCCACGAAACAAAGCTCAACGCATCGCTGAAGCTTCACTTGCGCAACCGGATCGAAATTTGGTGGGACGAAGATGAAAATACCGACGAATATCGCTCCCGTCACCGTATCCAACTAAGTCATCCACTTTCTATTGGAAAACTCTACAAGATCTATACTAATACCGAAGTCTTCTATAACTACGAACGAGATCTTCTTAGCCAAGTGCGGACCATACCCGTCGGCCTCGGCTTTAAATTGAGCAAAGCAACCCAGCTCAGTATTTTTTATATGATACAATCCAATCGGGCGACGAATGGAATGCCTTGGTCACACAACCACGCAATAGGGACACACCTTAACCACACTTTTTAAATACATTTACCTGAAGGATCATGAGGATCAGCAAACAAACGATCGGACTTATCGCAGGACTGACAGCTCTGGCGGCTCCATCCTTCATCCCTCTAGGATCACTCAGCCTCGAAGGTCAAATTGCGCTGGGGATCTTTCTGATGGCAGGAATTTTCTGGATTCTAGAACCCATCCCTATCTACGCGACCTCCATGGTGGTTATCCTTCTGCAAGTCTTTCTCCTCAGTGATAAAGGTCTCACTCTGGACTACCTAGGGAATTATAAACCTCAGCCATACACCGCTTTCTACGGCACACTCGCTAGCCCGATCATTATTTTATTTCTGGGGGGCTTTCCCCTCGCTGCGGCAGCGGTCAAATCGCAAAAGATTATCCTCGATTTGCTCGAAAGCTGGTACGGCGCCTCTCAGGATTAGATACTGCCAGCTGGGTCCTTCTAGGGCTGACTCCAAACAGCTCACCCGACCTGAATACGCTCGAACGCGACCTAGACTTTCTTGATCTGGGAATTGACCTGCGCAGCATCCGCTTATCTTCAGGGCGTATCAGCAAGCTCATCGCCAGCCTAAAAAACTATGCTGCCCCAGGTAAAGGAGACTGGGAAAAGATCGATGCTCTCGAGGGGATCAAAGACACTCTAACCGTCTTAAATAGCAGTCTCCACCCATACCGTCTCCATACAGACTTATCACCCCTTGAGCCCGTTCGGGGCATCGCTAGCGAACTAAATCAGGTTTGGACAAATCTCCTAGTCAACGCCTGCCAGGCGACTCAGCCCAATGGTGAAATCTGGATATCAACCCAAAGCACTCCTAAAGGTATCGTGGTATCCATTTCCGATAGTGGGAGTGGTATAGATCCAGACTACATCGAACAGATATTCGAAATGAATTTCACGACAAAGAAGACCAAATCAAATTTCGGGCTGGGACTAGGACTTTCTATTTCTAAAGAGATCATCGAAAAACACGGTGGTCAGATTCGCGCTTCCAATCGAAAAGACGGCGGCGCTTGTTTCGAAGTCCTTCTTCCTACAAGAGGCGCGTAGAGGCAGTTTCTGTTTTACCTCTACTGAAAGACACCCGATCAAGTATTTCACAGTGCCGCTTGGATACAAAAAAACCGCGAGCCCAGTAAAGGACCCGCGGTTGAAATGTTTAGCTAACTGCTAGGACTAAGCAGACTCGTCTTTCGCCACTGGAGCAGCACTCGCGCCCAAGGTATTGATCTTCAGGCGGCGGTAACGTGGGAGACCTGTTCCAGCTGGAATAAGGTGACCCATGATAACGTTCTCCTTGAAGCCTTCAAGCTGATCGACCTTACCCAGCGTCGATGCATCAGTGAGAACACGCGTTGTCTCCTGGAAGGAGGCAGCAGAGATGAAGGATTCCGTTTCAACCGAAGCCTTAGTGATACCGAGAAGAATCGGTTCACCCTCTGCTGGCTGACCACCGGCCTCAATGAGGCGCTCGTTCTCAACCATGAAGGCTTCCTTATCAATCTGCTCACTCCAGAAGAAGTCAGAGTCACCTGGCTCGGTGATACGCACCTTGCGGAGCATCTGACTAACGATGAGTTCAATATGCTTATCGTTAATCGTCACACCTTGGAGGCGGTAAACCTTCTGGATTTCTGCGAGGAGGTATTCTTGGAGGACGTTCGGCCCGAGGATATCAAGAATTTCGTGCGGATCAGCTGCACCTTCAGTGAGGTGTTGGCCCTTGCGAACCGTGTCACCGATCTGAACGACGATGTGCTTACCGTGCGCAACGAGGTGTTCCTCTTCTTGCCCGGTTTCTTCGTCCGTAACCATGAGGCGCTTCTTGCCGCGAAGGGTTCCGTTTAGAGAAACAATACCGTCGATCTTGGCCATCTCAGTGGCTTCCTTCGGACGACGTGCTTCGAAGAGCTCAGCAACCCGTGGTAGACCACCCGTGATGTCCTGTGTCTTGGACGCCTGACGTGGAGTCTTCGCGAGAAGAGCACCCGCCTCGATGTCGTCACCTTCAACAACAGAAACTGTCGCACCGGTTGGAACCGCATACGTCGCGAGGACCTTTTTCCCCGCGCCAACGATGTCGATCTGCGGGTTCAAGTCTTCCTTGTGCTCAACCACAATCGTTCCAACACGACCCGTCGCAGGGTCGAGTTCACGTTTCACGGTTACACCAGGAATCATGTCCTTAAACTGGATGATACCCTGCTTCTCCGAAAGAATCGGCACGTTGTGCGGATCCCACTGAGCGAGGCTCGAGCCACCTTCGATTTTGCCGCCGTCTCCATGAAGAATAACGGCACCCGCTGGGATGTTGTATTCTTCGAGGACTTTATCACGTGGATCAATGATTTCGATCTTACCCGTCTTGTTAAGAACAACAAAGGCTGCGCCATCGTTGACCGCTACAATACGGAGACCTTCGAAACGAAGCTTACCCGTGTTACGGACTGTAATCTCCGCCGACTGGAGTCCAGCAGAAGCGATACCGCCGATGTGGAAAGTCCGCATCGTCAGCTGTGTGCCTGGCTCACCGATCGACTGCGCCGCAATAATACCGACTGCAGTGCCCATCTCAACCATCGCGTTACTCGCAGGGTTGATACCGTAAGCGAGTGCCGGAAGGCTGCTCTTACGCATGTGGGTGAGCGGCGACATGACCTTGACGCGCTCGATACCGAGCTCGTCAATCTGCCTAGCTTGATCAACCGTGATAACGTCACCGTTTTTCACGACGATTTCATCTGGGCTGATTGGGTTGATGACGTCCTGTGCTGGGCAACGACCGATGATACGGTCGCGCAGAGGGACAATTTCATCATCACCTTCGTAGATCGCAAACTTCCAAATGCCGTCGCGGTTACCATCGTCCTTACAGGTGATGATAGTATCCATCGCAACATCACAGAGCTTACGAGTGAGGTAACCCGCGTCAGCCGTCTTGAGAGCGGTGTCCGCGAGACCCTTACGAGCACCGTGCGTCGAAATAAAGTATTCGAGAACAGTCAGGCCTTCACGGAAGGAGGAAAGAATCGGACGTTCGATGATTTCACCGGACGGCTTAGCCATCAAACCACGTGTTCCACACAGTTGGCGAATTTGTTGCTTATTACCACGAGCACCCGAGTCCATCATAAGGTAAACTGGGTTCACCTCTTCTTTGCCCGCGTTGTAGTCGAGATGCCTAAATACCGCCTTAGCGATTTCATCCGTCGCAGATGTCCAGATCTCAATCACCTTATTGTAGCGCTCACCGCCGGTGATGATACCCTTGCGATACTGGTCTGTAACCTCAGCGATCTTCTCACGAGCGCCAGCAACGATCTCCGTCTTCTCAGGCGGGATGATCATGTCACGCATCCCGATCGAAATACCTGCAATCGTCGCGATGCGGAAACCAAGCTCCTTCAGGCTATCCAGAAGTGCAACTGATGCATCACTTCCACAGACGTTGTAAGTCTTTTTGATCAGCTCACCAAGTTTCTTCTTCGGGACCGCAAAGTTGATAAAGCCAATCCCTTCCGGCCAAATACTACTAAAGATCACCCGACCCGGCGTCGTAACGATGACTTTGTCATCCTTGCGTCCATGAACGGTGTCTTTGCCGAAATCCGGGTTCGCAATCCGGATCCAGTCAATTTTACCAATGACGCCATCAGCTTCAGCGAGAGCAACTTCCTCAAAGGAGCCGAAGAGCGGCAACTTGCTTTCATCCTTGGGCAGCTTACGCGGCTCGAGAGTCAAGTAGTATGAACCCAATACAATATCCTGCGACGGGGTAAGGATAACCTCACCACTCGAAGGCGAGAAGATGTTGTTCGGCGCAAGCATGAGGAGCTTAGCCTCAAGGATTGCTTCAAGCGAAAGAGGAACGTGAACCGCCATTTGGTCACCATCGAAGTCCGCGTTGTAAGGGGAGCAAACGAGTGGGTGCAGGCGAATCGCATTACCCTCAATCAGGGTTGGTTCAAATGCTTGAATCGAAAGGCGGTGAAGCGTCGGAGCACGGTTGAGGAGAACTGGGTGACCCTTCGTTACTTCCTCGAGGATGTCCCAAACTTCTGGGGCACGCTTCTCGATCATCTTACGTGCACCGCGCACGGTGTGAACGAAGCCGAGTTCCTTCAAACGACGAATGATGAAAGGTTCAAAGAGGACGAGCGCCATCTTCTTAGGAAGACCGCACTGATGCAGCTTGAGCTCAGGTCCAATCACGATAACAGAACGGCCCGAGTAATCAACGCGCTTACCGAGGAGATTCTGACGGAAACGACCCTGCTTACCCTTGAGCATATCACTCAAAGATTTGAGAGGGCGGTTACCCGCACCTGTGACCGCGCGACCATGACGGCCGTTGTCAAAGAGGGCATCGACCGCCTCTTGCAGCATGCGCTTTTCGTTATGAATAATAACGTCCGGCGTCTTGAGCATGAGGAGATTCTTGAGGCGATTGTTCCGGTTGATCACACGACGGTAGAGGTCGTTGAGGTCAGAGGTCGCAAAACGGCCACCTTCAAGGGGAACAAGCGGGCGAAGGTCTGGCGGGATGACCGGCAGAACTTCGAGAACCATCCACTCGGGACGGGCTTCAGAATCGATAAATCCGTTGAGCACCTTGAGGCGCTTCGAGAGCTTCTTCTTGATCTGCTTAGAGCGTGTGCTCTGCATTTGCTCATAGAGTTCGTCGACGACTGACGGCAGATCCATGTGCTCAAGAATCTGGCGCAATCCACCGGCACCCATGACGGCTTCGAAAGAGTCTTCACCGTATTCTTCGACCGAGGCTTGGTAGTCTTGCTCAGTGAGAAGTTGCTTCTCTTCGAGAGGTGTCTTGCCAGGATCAACTACGATATAGTTCTCGTAGTAGATGACGCGCTCGAGGTTACGGGCGGTAACATCGAGGAGTAGGCCCAGACGACTCGGCATACTCTTGAGGAACCAGATGTGAGAACAAGGAACGGCGAGGTCGATGTGTCCCATGCGCTCGCGACGAACGCGGGCTACGGTTACCTCAACACCACAGCGGTCACAGATGACACCCTTGTACTTGATGCGCTTGTATTTACCACAGGCACACTCGTAGTCGCGCACTGGTCCGAAGATCCGCTGACAGAAAAGACCGCCCGGTTCCGGTTTGAAGGTTCGATAGTTGATCGTTTCAGGGTTCTTTACTTCCCCGCGTGACCATGACCGGATAATGTCCGGTGAAGCCACGGTGATCGATACTTGGTCAAAGGATTGATCCCGCTCAATGCCCATCGCCTCGCGTGCTTCGCGATTGGAAAATTCGTCCGTCGTCGTGCTCATAGTGTTAATTCTTTAAAGTTCTGAGTGGTGAGAGGTGGCTTAAGCGAAAGCTGAAGCGAGCGGGTCTCGATCGCCGAGGCGGATATCGAGGCAGAGTGCTTGCATTTCCTTCATCAAAACATTGAAGGACTGCGGCGTGCCGGCTTGAAGCGAGTTATCGCCCTTAACCAACTGCTCGTAGATCTTAGTTCGGCCTTGAACATCGTCGGACTTGACCGTGAGAAGTTCCTGGAGGGTGTAAGCCGCGCCGTAAGCTTCGAGGGCCCAAACTTCCATCTCTCCGAATCGCTGACCACCATACTGGGCTTTACCCCCGAGTGGCTGTTGCGTGATGAGACTGTAAGGACCGACCGCACGAGCGTGGATTTTATCCGCCACGAGGTGATTGAGTTTGAGCATGTAGGTGTAGCCCACAACCACTTCCTGATCGAGGAGCTTACCGGTACGACCATCAACGACTAAACTCTTACCCGAACTCGGCAAGTTGGCGTCTTCGAGGTATTGTTGAATCTTCTCTTCTTCAATACCATCGAATACCGGTGTCGCGATTTTAATACCAAGGCGCTTACAAGCAAAACCGAGGTGACACTCAAGAACCTGTCCGACGTTCATTCGACTAGGAACCCCGAGTGGATTGAGGCAGATATCGATCGGCGTGCCGTCTTGGAGGAAAGGCATGTCTTCGATCGGAACGATCTTTGCGACAACACCCTTATTACCGTGGCGACCAGCCATTTTATCACCGACTTGGATCTTACGTTTGGTCGCAATGTAGACCTTCACGTTTTTGATCGTGCCGTTCTCAACATCTTCTCCGCTTTCAACGGATTCGATACGACGGCCCTGATCCGTATCGAGTTCTTCGAACTTCGTCTTAAAGTTGTCGATGATCTCCATGATCTTGATGCGAACAGGAGAAGGATCGATTTCAACGCTCTTATAGACTGCTGCGAGACGACGGAGAAGCGTCTTCGTAATCTTACGATTCGCCGGGATAATGATTTCACCAGTATCGCGGTTGATCACATCGAGAGGAATCTTTTCACCGAGGAGGATATTCGAAAGAGACTCGGTCAATTGCTCACGCAGATGATCGGCTTCCTTACGGAACTCTTCGTTAATCTTCTTCACTTGGCGGCGACGGTCAGAAGCTGAGAGCTTTTCAGACTCCTCTTCGATCCGGCTCGAAACCTTAACATCCATTACGATGCCAACCGATCCCGATGGAACGAGCTGAGACGTATCCTTCACGTCAGCTGCCTTCTCACCAAAGATCGCGCGGAGAAGTTTTTCTTCAGGAGCGAGCTCAGTTTCACTCTTCGGAGTGATCTTACCGACGAGGATGTCGCCTGGCTTCACTTCCGCACCAACGCGGATCACACCGTCGTGGTTAAGATTCTTCAGAGCTTCTTCACCCACATTCGGAATATCACGAGTGATTTCTTCCGGCCCGAGCTTGGTGTCACGCGCGGTGCACTCAAACTCTTCGATGTGGATAGAGGTGAAGATGTCGTCCTTGAGCAAACGCTCTGAGATCAGAATCGCGTCCTCAAAATTGTAACCATTCCAAGGCATGTAAGCCACGAGCACGTTACGACCGAGAGCGAGCTCACCGTCATCAGTGTTCGCGCCATCAGCGATGACGTCGCCGGCTTTAATCTTTTGGCCCTTCTGGACGAGTGGCTTTTGGTTAAAGCAAGTTCCCGCATTCGAACGGAGGAACTTGCGCAATGGATAGTAGTGGAAACCCTTCTTCGGATCACTCTTTGGCTTACGTGGAAGCTTCTGAGGAATCTCACCGTCCTTCGTCGTCATGATGAAGTTCGCATCAACATCAGCAACAATCCCGTCACCCTCGGCGACAGAAACTGTCTTCGAGTCACGCGCAACCCGGCCTTCGATACCGGTGCCAACAAATGGCGACTCGGTCTGGAGAAGCGGCACTCCTTGGCGTTGCATGTTCGAACCCATCAAAGCGCGATTCGCATCATCATGCTCAAGGAATGGAATCAAGCCGGCAGCCACCGAAATGACCTGCTTAGGCGAGACGTCCATATAGTTGATCTCAACCGGATCGACTTCAACAAAGTCATCTCCACGACGAGCGGTCACCTTACCAATGAATTTGCCGTTCTTTTCGGTTTTCGAATTCGCCTGAGCGATCGTCTTATCTTCTTCTTGGTCGGCGTTGAGATAAACGACTTCATTCGTTACAGCGCCGTCTTTCGCGATGCGATAAGGCGTTTCAATGAAACCAAACTCGTTAACGCGGGAGTAGATCGAAAGAGAGTTAATCAGACCAATGTTTGGTCCTTCAGGAGTCTCAATCGGGCAAATACGACCGTAGTGCGACGGGTGAACGTCACGGACTTCAAAACCTGCACGCTCACGATTCAAACCACCGGGTCCGAGAGCTGAGAGGCGGCGCTTGTGCGTCACTTCTGCAAGCGGATTGATTTGGTCCATGAACTGGCTCAGCTGACTCCGGGCAAAGAAGTCACGGATGACCGTGCTCAACGCCTTCGGATTGATGAGCTTCTGCGGGGTGATCGAGTCAACCGACTGATCATAAAGAGTCATGCGCTCTTTCACGAGACGCTCGGTGCGGGCCAAGCCGACACGACACTGATTCATGAGAAGCTCACCAACAGTACGAACACGACGGCTACCCAAGTGGTCGATGTCGTCGATAACGCCTTCACCCTTCTTCAAGCGAACGAGATATTTCGTTGCTTCGACGATGTCTTCAACCCCGACAACGCGCATATCGAGATCCGTTTCGAGGTTCAGCTTCTGGTTCACCTTGTAACGACCAACACGACCGAGGTCGTAGCGCTTAGGATCCATGAAGAGACGCTTCAAGAGCGCGCGAGCGTTCGCTACTGTAGGTGGTTCACCAGGGCGGAGGCGCTTGTAAATATCCTTAAGGGCTTCCTCTTCGTTGTGCGTCGGATCCTTCTTCAGGCAACGGATGATCGCACCGTCATCGATCGTGGTGTCGATAACGCGGACGATATCAATTCCTGCTTCTTCAATACTGCGAACAATCGTCTTTGTAAGAGGTTCAAAGCTACGGGCCAAAACGGCACCACGCTCTGCATCAACCAAGTCCTCAACTAGGACAAGGCGACTGACCGTATCCATCTCGAGCGCTTCAGCGACCTTGAGCTCGTTAATGTCGTAGAAGAAATTGAGGATTTCGGAATCGCTACCATGGCCCATCGCACGGAGGAGCGTCGTAACGAGAAACTTACGACGACGACGACGGCGGTCGAGGTAGACATAAAGTAGGTCGTTTTGGTCAAACTGAGTTTCGAGCCATGTTCCACGGTCCGGAATGATGCGGTAACTGTGGAGCAGTTTACCACTGGTATGCGGAGCAACTTCGAAAGCGATACCCGGCGAGCGGTGGAGCTGGCTGACGACGACGCGCTCAGCACCATTGATGATGAATGAGCCGCGCTCAGAGATCATAGGTAGCTCACCCATGTAGATCTCTTCGTCCTTAATCGCTTCCTCTTCCTTGAGACGAAGGTTCACGTAGAGAGAAATCGAATAAGTCACACCCTCGCGAATACACTCCATTTCGGAGAGTTTCGGCTCTGAGAGGCGATAGGAGACATACTCTAGCTGGCAGCGACCATCGTAGCTCTCGATAGGGAAAACCTCACACAAGACCGCTTCAAGTCCAAGATGCTCGCGCTTTGTTACGGCGAGCTCTTCTTGAATAAATTCCTTAAAGGAATCGATCTGAATCTGAATCAGGTTAGGCGGTTGAATGACTTCCTGAAGTTTACCAAAGTTGATACGTTCGGACATGGTAGTGGGTCTTCTAGATTATTGCGGTGAGAAAGGTAACGATGCGAAGTCGGGAGCACCGCAAAACGGTGCTTCCGACGACGCATTGATCATGAACAAAAATGAAAACAAACAACCAGACCGCATCCTGTGGATGCGATCTGGTTGTCGGAAAAACTGGATAAAATGTAAGCTTCCAGGAGTTTACTTGATTTCGACTTCGGCGCCAGTGGCTTCGAGTTTCTTTTTAACTTCTTCAGCATCGTCCTTCGTAGTGGCTTCCTTGACTGCCTTAGGAGCACCTTCAACGAGGTCTTTCGCTTCCTTGAGACCGAGACCAGTGATGCTACGAACTTCCTTGATAACAGCGATCTTGTTTCCGCCGAAGCTCTTCAAGATAACGTTGAATTCAGTTTGTTCTTCGGTCGCACCAGCGTCACCGCCAGCAACTGGTCCAGCAGCAACAGCAACAGGTGCTGCAGCACTAACGCCCCATTTTTCTTCGAGGTCCTTAACGAGACCAGCGATATCGAGAACGGATTGGCCGGAGAGCCATTCGATTACATCTTCTTTTGTAATGTCTGCCATGATATTGATTTTCCTTTGGATCAGTTAGCGCTACTTTGGCGACTTGCCTTTTCGTCGTTTAAGGGACTACCCCCCTAACTGAAGCTTTTAGGTAAAGTATAAGGTGAGAGAACTTACCCTTCGTCTTTGTCCGCTTTCGCTTGGAGGACGTTCAAGAGACCTTCTGGAACTGCTTGAGCGATCCGAACCATCTGCGTGGCTGGAGTGTTGAGAAGAGCGAGGAGTTGTGCTTTGAGCACCTCGACAGGAGGTAGCTTAGCGAGCTGTGAAATCTCATCTATTGTGAGCGCACCTTTTTCAAGAATGCCCCCCTTAAGTTCGATTTTCTTATTATCCTTAAAGAACTTCTCGAGTGCTTTCGCTACGCCGGGAGCATTGCTGCCACCCACAACGATTGCCGTCGGTCCTTTAAGTTGATCATCGAGATCCGGATACTCGCGCGCGGAAGCAGCAAGCTTAAGGATGCGGTTCTTTACAACGTGGAACTCAGCGCCGTGCTCTGCGAGGATCTGGCGGAGTTCTTCGGTTTCGATAACCGTGATGCGTGTAAAGTCTGCGAGAAAAACGTAGTCTGATTGGTCGAGCCAATCGCCGGTTTCTTCAACGAGGTATTTCTTTTCTTCCTGCATGGATCGGTCTTCCTTTAGTGGTTAGGATAGAGGGCTTGGTCGAGACGGATGCTTGGAGTCATCGTCCCACAGATCGCCATCGTCTTGATGTAGCGAGCACCTTTGAGGCCATCAGGACGCAATTTCGCAACTGCATCGATGACGGCTTGGATGTTCTCCGCGAGCTGTTCACCAGCGAACGAACGTTTGCCAACGATAACAGCCATATTGGCTGTCTTATCCATTTTGAATTCAACACGCCCACCCTGCTTGATGTCTTTGAGCGCAGCGGCGATATCGTCTGTCACCGTGCCAGATTTCGGATTCGGCATCAGGCCACGAGGTCCGAGAACCCGAGCTGCCTTACGCACTTCCTTCATCCCAGCGACGGTCGACACAGCGACGTCAAAGTCGAGCCAACCGCCCATGACTTTCTCAATGAGCTCAGTCATACCAGCTTCGTCTGCGCCTGCAGCCTTCGCCGCTTCGACGTCATCGGTAAAGACGATCACGCGGACAGTCTTACCGCTGCCATTTGGCAGGTTAAGTGTCCCTCGAATCATTTGATTACTCATGCGAGGATCAACACCGAGGTTGATCGAGAGTTCGACTGTCTCGTCGAACTTCGCTTTGGGAAAACGTGCGAGCGTTTCCACCGCTTCTGGAAGCGGATAGTATTTCATACGGTCGACGTGCTCTTGCGCGCTCCGAATGCGTTTAGATAATTTAGGCATATGTATTCAACTCCCTCGTTGAGGTTCGATCGTTGAGATTGATCAGAAAAAAAAATTACTCCGTGACTTCGATCCCCATCGAACGCGCGGTCCCCTCGATAACGAGCATCGCAGCATCATCGGTTTGGGCGTTGAGGTCGGCCATCTTGGTCTTCGCGATCTCGAGGACCTGCGAACATGACACTTTGCCGACCTTATCCTTATTCGGGACCCCAGAGCCTTTGGCAATCCCTGCAGCCTTCTTCAGAAGGTAGGAAGCCGGTGGCGACTTTGTGATGAAAGAGAAGGAGCGATCTGCGTAAACCGTGATCACGGTCGGCAGGATCATTCCGGCTTTTTCTTTTGTCCGCGCATTAAAGTCCTTACAAAAGGCCATAATGTTGACCCCAGCAGCACCGAGTGCGGGACCGACGGGTGGGGATGGGTTTGCTGCACCTGCTGGGAGCTGCAGTTTGATTGTTCCTGTGATTTTCTTGGCCATCGAATAAAAGAGATAAAGGGATTAGTTTTCTTCGGAATCACGCTCAACTTGCCAATACTCGAGGAGAACTGGAGTGAAGCGGCCGAAAATAGAGACAGAGATTTTGAGTTTGCCTGCTTCCGGATCGATCTCGTCGATGCGTCCGGTGAGGTTGAGGAAAGGTCCGTCGGTGATTTTGACGTCTTCGCCCACTTCGTATTGCACCTTCGGCACTTCCTTGCCTTCATTTTCTGCAACCTGAGTGAGGATACGGTCAATTTCTGAGGACTTGAGCGCGCTAGGTGATTTACCGCCGGCAAATCCAATCACGCCGTCGGCACCATTGATGTAATACCAAACCTTCTGGACGATATTATCGTCTTCGTCGTAGAGCCGGCAATTCACGAAGATATAACCAGGATAAAGCTTACGCTTCCGGTTAGATTTCTTGCCCTGCTTGACCTCTGAAATCGTTTCCATCGGAACGAGCACCTCGAAGACGAAGTCCTCGAGTTCGTTGTCAGGGATGTAACGGTCGATGTAGCGCTTTGCGGCAGGCTCTTTATTGGAGAGGGCCTGCACAACAAACCAAGAGCCCCTTGCTTCTGGAGAAGAGGGGGTCGACTGATCGAGTGCGTTGTCGGAGGATTCCATGGGTGGGACTGTAAAGAAGTGTGACTCTAGCGGACCACTTTAGTGATGAGCTCGATCCAGTTGTAAACTGCGAAATCAGCGAGAGCGATATAACCACCAAGAAGTAACGAAGCGATCAGGATCACAACAGTGCTGTCGCGAAGCTCTTTCGCCGTCGGCCACACAGACTTACGGAGCTCTTGTGCTGTCTCGGAGAAAAATTGGCGGGTGCGGCGAATCGAATTCATGGGAAGGCTAACTATACGGGTTTCAGCGAGATTGGCAGGGCAGGAGGGACTCGAACCCCCAACCAATGGTTTTGGAAACCACTACTCTACCAATTGAGCCACTGCCCTAGACAATAATAACTGTGAAAAACAGGGAAGCCGGGAACCCTGAAATGGATCCCCGGCTCACCCGGAAAGGTGGTAGAATGAAGAACTACTTCGTGATCTCTGTGATACGACCAGCACCAATGGTGCGGCCACCTTCACGGATCGCGAAACGTTGACCAGGCTCCATCGCGATCGGCTTACCGAGCTCGATCGAAACTGAGAGGTTATCACCAGGCATAACCATTTCAACACCCTCTGGGAGGTTGAGGATACCCGTTACGTCCGTTGTGCGGAAGTAGAACTGCGGGCGATAGCCGGTGAAGAATGGTGTGTGACGACCACCTTCTTCTTTATTCAAAACGTAGATTTCTGCGTTACCAGCAGTGTGGGGAGTGATCGAACCAGGCTTGGCGAGAACGTGACCGCGCTCGACATCTTCCTTGGCAACACCACGGAGGAGGAGACCAACGTTGTCGCCAGCTTGTCCTTGTGGGAGAAGCTTACGGAACATTTCAACCCCTGTTACGATCGTCTTTTGCGTGTCAGTCAGACCAACGATTTCAGCTTCGTCACCGACCTTGATAATACCACGCTCGATACGACCTGTAGCAACTGTTCCACGACCAGTGATCGAGAAAACGTCTTCTACAGACATAAGGAATGGCTTATCAGTTTCGCGGACTGGCTCCTCGATTTCTTCGTCGATCGCGTCCATCAGTTCGCTGATCGAGTCGACCCATTGCTGCTCGCCTTGGAGAGCTGGGAATGCGGCACCCTTTACAACGCGAGCATTGTCGCCGTCGTATTGGTACTTGGAGAGGAGGTCACGAACTTCGATCTCAACGAGTTCGAGGAGTTCTTCATCGTCGAGGAGGTCACACTTGTTAAGGAAGATGACAATCTTCGGCACACCAACCTGGCGGGCGAGAAGGATGTGCTCGCGAGTCTGCGGCATAGGGCCGTCAGCTGCGCTCACTACGAGAATAGCGCCGTCCATCTGGGCAGCTCCCGTAATCATGTTCTTAACGAAGTCAGCGTGGCCTGGGCAGTCAACGTGGGCGTAGTGCCTGTTGGCTGTCTCGTATTCAACGTGCGCTACAGCGATTGTTACAGTTTTGGTCTCATCACGGACTGTGCCGCCTTTAGCGACATCGGCATAGGACTTGAACTCTGCGAGACCCTTGTCGGCTTGAACCTTAAGGATAGCAGTCGTTGTTGTCGTTTTACCGTGGTCAATGTGGCCAATCGTTCCGACATTTACGTGCGGCTTGGTGCGTTCGAAGGTTGCTTTGGACATGGATCTGTTTTCGGTTTTTCTATGAAAGATGTGAACACTAAAATGGAGCCCTCGAGCGGACTTGAACCGCCGACCTCTTCCTTACCAAGGAAGTGCTCTACCGACTGAGCTACAAGGGCACTACAACAGCGCTCCAGAAATTGAAGCAAAGCCGCGAACCTTGCTTTCGGCTAAAACTCAGGTCAAGCACTTTCACTTAAGTTTTCCGCCTTTTTTACTCAGCCACATAAACACGGTAGTAGCCGTAAGGGAGACCCTCTAGGACAGGGCTGCCAGAAAGCGCTTCGGTTAAGAGGTCATCCCACTCGACCGATCCGCTGGAACTCAGCTTTAAAGGCATTTCCGCGCCAAAGGCCGGGTCGAGGATCATGACGTACTCGAGAGGATTCCAAAGCGTTGGCGGAGCCTGACTCACGTCGACCGTTAGTATCTCGGTGATTTCGAGCTGTGCGCCTTCCTCGCTGAGAGAATGAATCCGCACATGGACGCCCGAGGCTTGAAGGCTGCTAACCTCATCCGGGCCACCATCCAAAAAGAGCCGAAAGAGCTTCGTTTTCTCCGAAATCAAAGGGAGATCCCCCACACTGCCCGCTGTAATTGTCGGCGCGCTCATCGTTAACGCCCCAATCCGGAATGAAAATGGCGGAAATAACTCTGTCGCATCCCGCAAGCGCGCTATTTCAGTCACATCGCTGGCAGAGTTCCATTCAGTGGGCAAAAAGAGGGGCTCTGCATCGAAGAGCAGAGCCGAGTCAGCCCAGCCTTCATCGAGCGCCTCCTGCCTGCTTTCGACCCAAGCGACATCAAATGTCGACGACGGCTCACGTGGCCCCGCGCCAATACTGATCGAAACGAAGGCGAAAAGCAGCCAGTGCACCGCTAGTCCTGCGCCCAAAACCACAATCACCAGAAATAGCCGACTCCGAAGGCCCCATGAACGCTGTGCGTGGCCTTGGCTCATTGAAACACGTCGCGAGATCGCGCATCCGACGGGCTCTCGGCGGCGATTTGAACGGTTACGAATCCAGCTGAACGGGCGGACTCAAAGATGGAGAACAACTCGTCCGTGGGAGTGCTGCGGTCCACTTTCAAAAGCAAGCCCTGGTCATTCGGATTCTCAGCTAAATACGCTGCCAAGGTTTCGCTGAGACGCTCAGGAGTGATTTTTCGGCCATCAAAAAACAAAAGATCATCGCGGCGAACAGTTAAGACTGCCCGGCTAACCGACGTTTGCAAAGAACTCGACTCTAGGATTGCCAGATTAACTTCGACCCCTGGGGCAGATACGAAGCGTGAATAATTCAGGAAGAGCATCGCAAGGATGATCAATAAATCCACGAGGGCAAAGAGCCCCCACCCTAGCCGCGGCACAGTCCTGATGTAGCTTTTTAAGCTGAGAGGCTCAGTGATTGATCGAGGCGTCGCTCTCATCTCTAGTCCTCATCGTCTTTGCCTGCCTCGACGGAAGGAAGGTCGAAGAGCAGAAATTCAATAATGTGATGACCCGCATACTCCATATCATGCACGATTGAGCGAACCCTCGAGACGAGGAAGGCATACCCCAAGTGCGCCATGACCGCAAAAGCGAGACCGATGATCGTCGTCAGCATCGCCTCAGTAAGCCCATCGAGGAAGTCTCCAAATCTGGGGAAAGCGACCGCTTCAGCGCTGCCGATTCCGAAAAACGCATCTGAAATCCCTAAAAGAGTCCCAATGATACCAAGGATGGGCGCGATGCGTCCTAAGGCGGCGATCACCGCAATTCGGCGCTCCAAAGTCGGGATTTCAACCAATGCAGCCGCCTGAGCAGCCATACGAATGCGCTCCTCGCCTTCATTGTAGTGCAGCAAGATTGATTTAACAACACTGGCCACCGGACCCGGCGTGGATTCACAAACCGTCACCGCTTCGACGAGCCGGCGGTTACGGAGATTCGTCTTAATACCGGCAAGGAACTCCTCTTTCTTAAGCTGCCCAGCATGAAGAAAGAGCAGGCGCTCAAAAAAGATGACGAGGCCAAAAAGGTTGAGTGCGAGCAGCACCCACATGATAGGTCCGCCCCGATCAAGGAGTGACAAGGGATTCCAATCCATTGCGACGAAGATCGTGAATTAACTCTACAGGTGGCAACCCTTAACGAGGAGTTGCAGCGGCGCTGCTCGGATTCAAAAGTTCGAGCCGAGCCTTTGCCAGCGCCTTGCCTGGCAATGCCCTCTCGTCCATGAGGCGATAGATGCCGCGAGCCCTTTCCAGGCCATCAATCCCCCCTTGTTCCTCGTAGAGTCCTCCAAGTTCGAGCAGACTCCGCGAAAGCCAGTAGCGGCCGTTCGGCCCAAGCTGTGGCCGATCAGATCGATCAAAAAAACGGTCTTTAACCAGAAAAAGGGCCGCCATCGTCTCTACCCATAGCCCACGCTGACGTAGCGCAGTTGCCCACTTATAGCCTGCCTCCACCGCCGCATCGCGGGGTGTGCGACTATCCTCAAACAAGCGATCGTAGACGACCGTCGCAGCGACCAGTGAAACCTCTTGGACACCGCCACGCGCAAGCAGGCAATCACCACGGCTCATCTCCGCGCGGTAGCGCTCAGGGTGATCAGGATAGTCCGCTAAATGGCGATCATACAGATCCAGTGCGGTCGAAAAATCATTCAGTTTTCTGGAAAGATCGGCCTGTTTCAGGCGCGCGTAGAAAACGAGGGCATGCTCTGGATAGTCGCGTATCAAGCGCTCTAGAATCGTCATTGCTTCACGATACGCGCTGTCGACACCGCGCTGCTCTGCAAGGAGGGCTGCCTCCCAAAGGGAAATCCCCGCATACCGACTTTCAGGAAAGCGCTCCACAAGCAACATCAGGCTCTTCTGAGTGTCCAAAACACTGTTACCTTCGGATCCCAATCGGGACTCAAGGAGGTAGGACAACATCGCTGGCCCAGAGTCTTGGTATTGTGCCCGCAAGAGATCTAAAAGCGCCCGCCCATCAGTCCGCATTCCCAGTCGGAGAAGAGCTTCAATTTTTAATAACATAACGTGACTGGCAATTGCATCACGTTGAGAAGCCTCGATCGAATCGAGATCATCGAGCCAATCTGTAATCGCATCGCATAAGGCAGGAACCTCGGCGATACGGTCAACATCGAGCGCCAACCTCGCTTCCATCCAGCGAAGTCTCGCTTGCAATTCCACCGACAGATCAGAGGCAGCTCCGCCCTGTATCAGTTTTTGGATACGCTGAAAGGCTTCCTGTGTCTCGCCCGACTCACGCAGGCGATCAAGAAGGTTGTATTCAGCCTCCCATCTCCGAGCAGAATCTCGAATCACCGTCGTATCCAACGCCGCAATCGCTTTATCCAGCTGATTGAGTCGGATCTCTGCGAGGACTTGCTGAAAGAGCCAGCGCTCTGAATCATCGCCCAAGTCGTCGCCCGCCTGAAGAGCACTAGCATAGGCCTCAGCCGCATTGGCATAATCGCCATTGAGAAAGAAGCAGTCCCCCATCTGGCCAAGTATCTTCGCCTGCTCGGAAGGTCGGTCCTCCAGAATGCGAAGACGATCGAGATAGCTCGCCGCCGTTCGGTAGCGAGGCGGCGTGCGCTGCCAGTTCACTGTGGCAAGGAGGCGCAACATCTGTGAAACTCGCGCCGAGCCCGGCAACTCCTCAATAAGCCGCGAGGCGGCTACTTCGGCCACATCGAAACTTCCCTGACTTAACATCAAACTCGCTCGGGTAACTAACAGCTCTGCGTAGAGGGCGTGGCGCGCTGGCTGAGCGATCAGGTCGCGCAGAAATCGGTCAAATTCAACAAAAAGCTCACCTCTCATCGGAGCTTGAGCTAAGAGCCTCAGAGCAATCCGCTGCAACACCGGCGCTGCTCGCATCGACATTAACTGGCGTAACGCCAGTCGCCCTCTTCCGCCATCAGCCCCAGACATCATACCCAGCATGAGGAGCAATTCCTCGCGCCGAGGAGAGTTAAGCAATTCTGGTAGGCGTAGCAAAACCTCAAGCTCGTCGACGGCCTCATCACTACGGCCTAGGCGAAAGAGCACGACCGCTAACATCCGACGGGACTCAAACCCAAGGCGCTGCCCTTCCGTAGCTCTCGCCGTCGCCCGAAGCTGCCCTACATCTTCTTCAGAAGCAGCACGATGTTTCAGCTCACCATCTAGACGGAGAAGATCCATCTGCGCCACCACTGTTGGCGATGTCGCCAGTGTTCGAGCCTCGGCAAGGCGAGATGAAGCGAGCTCCGTTTCACCGCGCTGAAAAAAGAGCAACCCCTCACAGAGCAAATACCAAGAGTGTTCGCTCGGATCGAGTTCCTCCAATGAAATCCCACTGAGAAGCTGCGCACTTTCTTCATACGAAGATTTTAAGTAGGCCGCTAACGCCTTTCTTAGCGAAACGTCCGCGCCCTCCGCATCCATTTCATTGATCACGGTGTAAGCCAACGCTCCCTCACCTAAGGTGATCAACGAACTCGCAAGCCCGAGCTGCGCTTCACGTCGCAAAGCATCGGTTAAGCCTTCCGCAGCCAAAACCTCTGCATAGAAACGCCTCGCGAGTTCACCATACCCTTCTTTCAAGGCAGACTCCGCCGCACTGAGACGCCACTGCCAACGTGAAGTCTGCGAAACACCAGCGGCTTCGGCTGAAAATTCAAGCGGAACATCCGGTTGCCCAACCTGCCCATTGGCGGAATCGGCAAGGGGTAGTATCACAACAAGGGCTAAGGCGATGGCCCGACACTTTTTGAAAGCACGGTGGTTTTTCGGCACGTCGTCAGAGGGTGCCGACGAAAGAGGGCGAGACAAGCCTTTGCTCTGCCCTACAAAAACGCCCCCCCCCGTCGAGTTTACTTGCCCTAACACTTCCCGAACTCTAGCTGGTTATCAATGTATCTCTTCATTCCCAAAGAGACGCCGCCAGAAACTCGAGTCAGCGCTACCCCTGAGCAAGTTCAGGCCTATGCACAACTTGGGCTCAGCGTCCTTGTCGAAAGCGGTGCCGGTAACAATGCAGCCCACAGTGATGATGCCTACACGAAGGCGGGTGCGCGCATCACGACCGATCGGAACGATGCCTTTGAGAAATCCATTCCTCCGAACTGCGCTCTTTGATTTCTTTATGAAGTCTGGACACTTGAGCTGTGCTCAAGGCGACATCCCCAACCCAATACCAAGTGCTAGATTCCTTCGCGGAGAGGTCTAGTGTCGCCACATCGATGCATGCAGAGCGGATGCCTCGCTTGCCGTCTTCAGATGTGACGGTCTTTCCATTCAAAAATCCCTCTATCTGCTCGCTGCTCACAAGCTGGGCTGAGGCATCGAGACCCACCGTCCAAGAGACAGCTGCTCGAAGAGATTCCGATGGTTCTGCTCGGTCGGTCGGAATCGAGCTTAGATACGTCAGGCGCAGAGAGGTGCCCGCGATCGCTTCCGTTCTCTTATAGGCATCAACGAGAATGCTGTATGCATTTTGAAATTCATCGCTGACTCCAAATGGCTGCAAATTCTGAACACCATCAAGGACTTCAACAGAGCGGTCATCACCGGAAAGGTTCTCGATCGTGGAACGGCGAACAAATCCGTATTGTCGGCTAAAGGCCCATGTATAGCGGAAGACAAGCTGGAGGTCCTCGTTCACTTCTTCAAAGGTCAGCTGAGTGCCGTCGGAACGCTTTGAGACACTGCGAGGGGCGTCTCCTTTACGTTCGTATCGAAGGGTGACCAGTAGCGATAGTCCCCGCCCTTAGTCCGCTCACGGACGTGCGTTACGGGGCCGGTTGTAGCAGCGAGATCGATCAGCTTGTCCTGAGTGTAGTAAGGAAACAATGACTTTTCAGGCGATGATCGCCCAGCAGTCAGACCTCCATTACTTGCTGCAAAAAGCCAGTGGTCTTCATCACTTACGATCGAGACAAGAAAAGGTTTAAACGACTCAACTCCGTTGATGGTGAACCATTCGGAATCCGTTGTTGAAGAAGCATGCATGCTATTGGCTGACGCAGTGTCAATTGCCTGAGTAGATAAGGACATCTTAGAGAGAGAGATTGAGACTAGTTAGTGTTTTGCGACTGCCGATACAGCGGCGCTTCCATTCGGAGGACCGATGGATGTGCCCTCGACGAATTCTCCATCGACAAGGACGTGACGGCGTGGAGCTAGAGGGTGATCAACGCGGCGCATTAACTGGTGGAAAGCAGATCGACCGATTTCGTCGTATGGGACACGAACCGTAGCCATTGCTGGCACGCCCGTCGTCGGCTCGATGCCGTCAAAGCCAGTAAGAGAGCAATCGCGGGGAACTTGGATTCCACGCTCGGCCAGAAGTTGACGCAATTCGTAAGCTTGGTGATCGGCCGCGCAGACAAATGCGGTCACACCTTCACGGACGAGTTCGGCGGTTTTCTCCGCTACCTCAATGACCGTGAGTTGCTCGGCAGGGCGCAGGTTGATTACACGGGTAGGGTCGAATTCAAGATCGAACAAATAGAGGCTCTCGACATATGAGCCAAAGCGATGGTGTACCCATGGCGTCGGAACATCATAAACCCAGCTCAAAAAACCGATTTTGCGGTGTCCTTGCTCGTGCAGGGCTTTGACAAGAAAGTTCACCGAGTCGATCTGATCAACGTCCACGCTGTCGATGTAGTTACGGCGGTAGTTTTCGACAACCGAAACACACGGAATCGTCTTTGATATTGTTTCGACGACTTCGTCCGTCATCGGATGAACGAGTATAGCACCTCTCCAGCGGCTTTGTCGAATACGGCGCTGAATCGCTTTCGGATCATGATCCGATGGTTCATGGTAAACAACATCGAGGGTCACGACGTCGCTTGAACTGCGTTCTGCGATCCCGCGTAAAACTTCTTGCGACGTCTCGGCGTGCCCGCGTTGACGTTCCGGAATCGCAATCAAGACACCAATCACACAGGGCTCCTTGCCCGAAGAGAGTCGGGCCCGCGGCGGAGGCATTTGGTAACCAAGTTGAGCAGCCAAATTCCAAACAATCGCCTTTGTATCGGCGTTGATCGCGGGATGGTTACCTAGAGCTCTAGAAACTGTTGTCTGAGAGAGGTTTAGACGCTGGGCAATGATTTGTTGATTAACTCGAGCCATAGTAACGAAACAGGGTGTAAAATTAAATCGTATGCAGCATTTCATGCAGAGTACTGTCAATGGCAATGCATAAAAGTACGATTCAGTTTCCTAGCCTCTACAAGCGAGACTCGAAACCGTCTATTTGACCGGAATCGTCCTTCTTTATAAGTAATAATCGCGATTTTGGCACAAAATGAAATGCATCAATCAAATGAATAATTCGCCCTATATCTCGCATTTTCATGAAATAATGCGTATTTATGCATTAAGCTATTTGACTTTACCGATGGAATAGCGACATTGAGTCACGAGACTGGGAATCCCCACCTGTCTCCACTCCCCACTCCTCCTACCCAATGGCTCCGGCTAATCTGAAAATACTGCTTACGACTCTGCTACAGACTGCGCTCGTTAGCGTTGTCCCAGCAGGTGATGCGTCATCTAGCAGCGACTGGAACCTCATCTGGTCTGACGAGTTCGAGTATTCAGGAGCTCCAGATCCCGAAAAATGGGGTTACGACCTCGGCGCTGGTGGCGGCGGAAACGGAGAACGGCAAGTCTACACCGATGAGCTCGAAAATGCGCGGGTAGAAAACGGCAGCCTCCTCATCCAAGCGGTGCAGACGAACGGCGACACGAGAGCCCCTACTTACACCTCAGCGCGCCTCGTCACTCGCGAAAAGAAGTCTATCCAGTATGGGCGAGTGGAAGTGAGAGCCATCATGCCAAATGAAACAGGGACGTGGGCGGCCATTTGGATGCTTCCGACCGACGCTCTCTTCAGCGACCTCTACTGGCCGAACAATGGCGAAATCGATATCGTCGAGCATGTAGGATATGAACAAGACCCACTTTCCCTTCAGCTAAAAGGAGTTAACTTCCTCAATAATCTCCACAGCACGATCCACTCGGAAAAGCAGAACTTTCTCAATAGTGGCGGAATCGGGGCCTCCACCTACCTCGAAGAGATTTCAACTCAATTCAACGTCTACGCCTTTGAATGGTTTCCAGATGGCATGGAATTCTTCATCAATGGTGAGAGCTATTTGAGAGTGGATCGCGAGACAGATGTTGCCATCCCCGTTCGTAACCGACCAGACGACACCACCCCGTGGTGGCCCTTCGATCAGCGCTTTCACTTACTGATGAATCTTGCGGTCGGCGGCAATTGGGGCGGCCATTTTAATCAAGACTTCTACGGCAGCTCCCCCCATCCGATCGGGATCGATTACAATGGTAACTGGCCTCAAACAATGGAAGTCGACTACGTGCGGATGTATGAGCACTCATCCATGTTAAGCGAACCAGCAACCGTTGTCCCCGGAATGATCAATCCACTGGATTACATCGCTGAGCGGGGGGGGGTCTATGAAATCCTAAGAAGCACGAAGCGGGGTATAGCGACCCGCTGCATAGAAGTTCATCTTTGAGGAAAGATGGCCAGTCAAATTCCAATCAAATAAATGCAATATTTGTGCATAATAATTATGCGAAGATCCGTCCGAATAGTCGCTCAAGCCCCACAAGTAAACGGTTTCAGGCGAACCAACGACAGACTTATAAGAATATGCAGCGATCTCGAGAATCGAAGCACTTGGGGATATAGCGCCTCCGGATTCCTCGTTTGCAGCGCGAACCCAGTCGCTTCTAAATCGGCAAAGATTCGACCTAGTTATTTGCCTCGAACTCAATCCTGACCTCAGCAGCAATCGTGCATATAAGTCTCACCCACTCTCTCTTCTTTTTCGCAGCGATCAACCTGCTATCCTTCCTCTCTTACGGCTGGGACAAATACGCAGCCCTACGGGGGCGATGGAGAACGCCTGAAAGAACGCTTTTAGTCCTCAGCTTTCTAGGGGGTCCTGGAGCCATCGCGGCGATCTATTTCTTCAAACACAAAAACCGTAAAACAAGGTATCTGATCTTTGCGGTTCCACTCGTGATCTTGGGTATCGCTTCACAACTTTGGTTGATCAACCGCTCAGGGATCGTCGGTGGCTAACGTGGTCGCAATGACTTCAGCTTAGATATAACCTAGGATCACTTTCGTTGACTTATGGTTTGGTTAAATGAGACTCGCCCATCAGTCGCGAACAATGAGGCTTATAAGACGAGTCTCGAAAATGAATGGGACCAATTTTCGCCAAATGTGCAGACCCAAGCCCAACGTAACCCAATTGTGTCATTTCGTGCATTCCACGGTGATTTCCCCAATATCAGACAACACTTGAATCAAAATGACCTTCAATCTCGGCTGGTATAAACGCAACGAAGACAAGCGCCGCCTAAAAGTAAGCTGCGCACTCGTTCGCAAGGATCTCGAATGGAAGCAAAAGCCTGCTCGATTTGAGCGCTGGGAGGCAATGGAACCCCAGCCCGAAGACTGGGATGAGCTCCTAGATTCCGTCGAAAGGAACTATGTCCGCCGAAAGATATCGCCTGCAGATCGAGAGTTGATCACCCGACTCCACAAGCAGCACACCAGCACAAAACCCTGAGGGAACACGTTTCCAATCAAGACTCAGTCCGAAGGATCGAACCTCGGCCCAGCTTAGCCACCCACCACGCTGGCGAGGTTGAAGATCGGTAGGAACATCGCCATAACGATGCCACCAATCACGATACCGAGCACACAGATCAGAATCGGCTCCATCAACGAAGTGAGGGAGTCTACCGTTGTCTGAATCTCAGCGTCATAAAAATCGCCGATCTTATTCATCATACCGTCAACATTACCGGTTTGCTCACCAGCTCGCGCCATGTGTTTCACTGTAGGCGGGAAATAGGGCAAGGTCGCTACGACATCTGAGAGCTGCCCACCCTGACTGATATTGCGACTGATATCGCGACATGCAGACTCGATAAAGGTGTTACCACTCGCGGAGGATACGATTTCCAAACAACGCAAAATCGGCACCCCGGAACGGAGCAAAATCGCATAGGTGCGGCAAAAACGTGAGAGCGCGACCTTTTGAAGCAGGTTCCCCATAATCGGCATGCGATAGAAAATCTTATCCTTTACAACCCGCCCCTTCGGAGTCGCTGCCATCTTTTTGATAAGAATGAACAAAGCAACTGTACCGACGATGAGGTAGACGATGTAGGACTTCAAAAAGTTAGACAGATCGATCAAGAACTGTGTCGGCGCAGGCAACTCCTTGCCGAAGCTCTCAAACATCTCCGCAAACACCGGGATAACGAAGATAAGCAGGACCTGCACAAGCGCAGTCGACATTCCGATCACCGCCACAGGATACGTCATCGCACCCTTAACTTTCTTCATCAACGTGACCGTGTCTTCGAAGTAAATCGCCACTTTGGCCAGAATCTCTGCCAGACCACCTGAAGCCTCACCCGCCTCGACCATGGAAATGAAAAGATTCGGGAACGCTCGCGGATACTTACGGACCGCCTCGGAGAAGGCCGTCCCGCTCGCGATATCCTGCTTAACATTGCGAATGACGATCTGAAAGACCGGATCCTCCGTCTGCTCCTGAAGTGCCTCAAGCGCCGAAACCAACGGCAAGCCGGCTCCAAGCATAGACGAAAGCTGCTGAGTGAAGACCGTCAAATCAATCAGTTTCACTTTCTTCTTAGCCGCCTTCTTCTCGTAGGCTTTTTGTTTAGCCAGCCTTTGGTTTTCCATAAAACCGACCTTCTTTTTGGAGCGGGAAGAACCTTGGGCCGGAAGAGCTGATGTAATCATTGTCATGGCGATAAAAGCTAAAGATTTTCTTCGAACGAAAAATCACAGAGAGTTCTCTGCAGACTATGCCCCATACATCGCCTCTGCCTGAGACCCCTTTAGGCTCTATTAACAAGAGTGTGCGAATCGAATGTAAAAGTGTCCGATTCGAGGCGCACAGACTCTGGGCTTGACGCACGAATGCGAGCCAGTGTTAGTTCCCATCCTTCCTGATTGAAGCACGATCAATCGCAATAAGCGGGCGTCGTTTAGTGGTAAGACCCTAGCCTTCCAAGCTAGTGATGGGGGTTCGATTCCCCCCGCCCGCACCATTTACCACTAGGCCTTGGATTGTGGAAATGGGCAGCACCTGTTAAACTTTTGGCTGTCGCTCTACGCCGCTTCGCCTTCAACTGGGGAAGATGTCAGAAACTCCCTCAGACGGACTCGAAGCCCGCCTCGCTGCGCTCGAAGAAGCCCACCAAAATCTCCTTGGTGACTTTAAGCACCTCCGTAACTTTTTTTACCGTCAGCATTTCTACACTCATCGGCTGCTTGAGAAGGCCTTTCAAGTCGCCTGCTTCGGTGACTACCTCGAGTTCGGGGTTTTTGAAGGCGCGTCGATGATCCAAAGTTATAATGCTTCAAAGCGCATCTTCCAACTGATGGAAGACGGCCACTGGGATGCTGGCTCAGCAGAGGTGGACAAAAAGGAGAGTTACCGAGAGGCGTGGGAAAAGATGCGCTTCATCGGGTTCGATACCTTTGAAGGGATGCCGACCCTGAACGAAATAGATGCCACCTACGACATGTTCGAAGAAGGCTCTTTCGTCACGACCTTGGATAAATGCCGAACAAACATTTCCAAAGCGGGCGTACCCGAAAAACAGTTCCAACTCGTCAAAGGCCGTTTCGAGGAGAGCCTCAATGAGCAAACATCTAGCGATCTAAATTTGAAAGCGGTCTCAATCGTAAACATCGACTGCGACCTCTACTCATCTGCTCTCAAGGCCCTCGAGTTTGTCACACCCTACCTCCAAGACGGAAGTATCATCATCTTTGACGAGTGGTATCACTACAAAGGCAACCCAAGTCTCGGTGAACAGCGTGCCTTTCACGAGTGGAAGGCAAAGAATCCTCAGCTCATCCTGAACGAGTTCCACAAAGAAGGTCCTTACCGGAACTCCTTCATTGTCACGACAAAGACCTACTGACGTCGCGCATTGTGAACCTCATCCTCTTCGAAGAACGCAAGAGCCACTACACGCTCTCAACGGGAGACCCACGCTTCGACCACATTCGCGGGGTCCTCAAACTAGGCGTCGGCGATGCCTTCATGGTCGGAGCCGTCGATGGTCCTCGTGGCGATGCAGAGATTCTCAAGATTGAGAAGACCGCTATCGAGGTCGCCATCACTTGGGATCGCGAAGCCATGCCGCCGCCGCCGGAGATCCACCTGATCCTGGCCATCCCTCGGCCGGCTACAGCACGCAAGGTTCTCTTCGACGCGACCACCCTTGGCGTCCACTCCTTTCATTTCTTCGCTGCCGAAAAAGGGGATCCGTCTTATGAAAAATCAAGCCTCTGGACTGAAGAAAAATGGAGATCGCATATTTTCAAAGGTGCTGAGCAAGCATTCAACACGGCTATCCCGAAGGTCACCGTATCCAAAAGTCTAGACAAAGCGCTCACTCTAGCGAGCACCGTAAGGACACGAGCGGCCTTAGATGTCTATGAAGGCACCACCCCTTATAGCGCGTGCACGGTTGAGCTACCGATGGCACTGGCGATCGGCGGAGAACGCGGCTGGTCCCCAAGAGAGCGCACTACCCTTCGGCAAGCAGGCTTTAGCCTCTACACCCTTGGCGACCGTGTCCTTCGCGTCGAAACCGCTGTAACCGCGGCGCTGGCGCTCACCCTCGCCAAAATTGGCTGCGTTTAGGACCTCACTCCTCTGGCGCCTCAAGACTTCGTAGAACTCTAAAATAGGCAGGGGCTTGAAGTGCTTCCGCTTCCGGAAATAGTAAAGACTCAGTCGTTTCGAGCGTCCATATCCAATCAGTATAATCAGAGAGGAACGCGGCGTCAGGATGGCTGCCCGTCTGCAGCTTATAGTAAGCCCCTCGAACAGAGTTCCAATCCAACTGAACACTCCCTGCACTGATCTTTGAGAACGACAAATTGATCGATTCGTCGAGAATACTTCCGTCGAAATAGCGCTTAGCAAGGCCCCACGCGGTAATCCCACAGACTGAACCCATCACTCATCCCGGACCATCGTCGATCGGAACGTGAATACCACCATACAGTCGAGACAGCCCCGCTTGATCCGCCGCATCGTAGTATGTGCCCCACTGTAGCCGAACATCACTACTTGGGCCTGGTTCAAAATTGAGAAATTCGTTTTGAAGGGCAACAAACTCCCCAATGCCACCTGGAAAGAACGCATCACCTGTTATGCGGGTTAGGACCTCAGCTGCTGCCCGACTAAATGTGCTGTGCCCTGATACATAGCCTGGAAAGGCTGGCGTCACAAAGGTATCACGTTGGTAAGGTAACCAGTCGACTGCTCGTATCCATTCAACGCTACCCTCCGCCTCATCAGGACCTGCCGACCACGCTCGAATTGCAATCTCACCGACATAGACAGCCAGATGTTCATGATGCATTCCAGATGCCGAGGTGGCTGGAGTGATCAATTCGATCAATCCATCGACGAGGGGGAGCCCCTCCGGATGGTACGCAGGGCCCAAGGTGTCCGATGACTGCCCCTTGCCTCCTAGGTAGCGGATGCTACTGATGGGCCTCACGTAATCGTAGATACGTTTAACGCCCCAGGCAGCGATGGCCGAATCATGCAGTGCGCCATTCAAGGCGAGATACATTTTCACATCCCACTGCAAAGTGTCTATCTCTGGGCCAACCCCAGCAAAGCGTCTTTCGAAATCAGGGTGTTCATGTAGTTCATTTGCCAAAACATTCCAATGCCCCGGAGGTGTTTCAGACTCAGGCCCATCGGCCCAAAACTCTGCAAGCACGCGGCCGAAATCGGCATGCTTCACAACATTAGAGTCATAGGCCGCATTGATTGCAGGATTCAATGGGTGACCAAGCCCATCATTGGACCCGAGGGTATTGTTCCCAATCGCGCCAGGGGATATATCAATATTCAACGACTGACTTGGGTCGAGCAGACTACTGTATCCGATCACTGATACGTTCCCATCTTTAAACTCCGCGTCTCTTGTCCCACCCAAAAACGGCGGCGGACCCGGATCGAGATGTAGCCATTCATTCTCTCCAAGCGAGCTCAACGCAAACGGCCGAACCCCTCCCCAGTGTGGACCCAAGATCGTCTGCACGAGATCCGTAGTCTGTTCGTTTTGGGTAAACGCGACTTCAAAGAGAAGTGGTTGCCAACGATTCGGATCGGCCATAACCGTCCGGCTCTCGGCTAGAGGCAAAGGATCGTTCTGAGGAATATAGGCACCATCGAAGAATCCATCTAGATCATCCCACCCATCTGATTCCGCGTAAGCCAATACGGCCGTCGTGCCGAACGATCCGTCAATAGCGCTCAATTTCGAATTCTACACCAAGCGTCCGCTCCTTAACTTCGAGATCCAAGGCTTTTACTCCGAAGCCGAGCGCGCAGAACTCGTCGCCGAGGCTCTCGAAGAAACACTGCTCTCAGAGTGGAATAAGCGACCGGAACCCGTGCGCGAGCCCTACACCCGCGAACGCCCTCGAATCCTACGGCAATTGGCCAACGATACTGGAATTGCCACTCAAGACACCGAGGGCAACTCGCTCCCGCTCGAAGAGATTGAATCATCACTCTTAGAGACCGTTGCGATCGAAGATGATGCCCTCCTCGAGCTTGCTTCTGAGCGCGCCAGCTCCGTTCAAAAAGCCATGATTGCCAAGGGGTTTGCTGCGAACGACCTCTCCCTTCTAGCTCCACAGGAAACCGACGAGCTGAAGGCATTCGTTCGCCTAGGGATTCGCCCATAGATCTGGCGGCGTATTAGATTTTCTGTTATCAGGATATTCAGTCCTTTTACTTATAAGGGTTACTAATTTCATGTGTTTAGAATCCCTCGACCCTTAATCCTTTCGGGAAGGTGGCCGGATTCGGTTGTTTTTAGAAAAGAGCAACCTAATGATTATTAACTGGTCCTCAAATGAGGCATCAACCATGAGCAACCCTACATTCGCGAACCGTTGGAACGCCGATCTAATCGACGAGCGCTACGCCCAATGGCAAGAAAGTCCCGACTCACTTGACGCCACTTGGCGGGCCTTTTTTGAGGGCTTTGAGCTAGCTTCCGAACACGCTACGAGCAATGGGGGGAGCGTCCCCTCCAGCTCAACGTCGCCCGCTGCGACCTTGCCACCGAACAAGGGCTACACGCGCAACCCGCTCCCGACAGAGGATCGCGACCTCGCGATGAAGCAGGCACGCTTCACGGGTGCGATCTATGCCTACCGCTCAATAGGGCACACTCAGGCCGCGATCAATCCACTCTCCAAAGAGTTTGTTCCCAACCCCCGCCTCAGCCTCGAACGCCTCGGGTTTTCGCAGGACGACCAGGAAGAGAACTTCTGGAGTGGAAACTACATGGATGGCCAAGAGCTCTCCGTGCGCGAACTCCTCGACCGTCTCAAACAGACCTACTGCGGATCTATCGGAGTCGAATATCTCCATATCCAAGAAACGCATCTGCGCCGCTGGCTTCAGGCCAAAATGGAGCCAAGCTGCAACCATCCAGACTTACCTGACGCAAAGAAAAAGCGCATCCTTGACCGCATCATCAAGGCCGAGGAATTCGAGCAATTCCTCCACTCCCACTTCCCTGGTCAAAAGCGCTTCGGTCTCCAAGGTGGAGAGACCATTATAGCGGCCCTCGATGGACTGCTTGAACATGGCCCGAGTGTCGGCGTTTCTGAATACGTTCTCGGAATGGCTCACCGAGGTCGCCTCAACGTTCTCTCTAGTATCCTTCGCAAAAGTTTCGCATACATCTTTCACGAGTTCTCTCCCAACTATCAGCCCGACACCACGTTCGGAGACGGCGATGTAAAATACCACCTCGGCTTCGAAGGCGAATTACTGAATACAAAGGAAGAGCTTGTTAAGGTTCATCTGGCCGCTAACCCGAGCCACTTGGAAGCCGTCAATCCCGTCGTCGAAGGTCGCGCGCGCGCGCTCCAGCGCCTCCTCGATGATACCGAGAAGCGCAATAAGGTCGTCCCTATCCTCATTCACGGTGACGCTGCCTTTGCTGGTCAGGGCATCGTCGCAGAAGTCCTCAACTTCTCTCAGCTCCCCGGCTACAGTACCGGTGGAACGATCCACTTCATCATCAATAACCAGATCGGATTCACCACCGATCCAACAGAGGCGCGTAGCTCACGCTATTGCACCGATGTGGCTAAGATGATCGAAGCACCTATTTTTCACGTCAACGGTGACGATCCTGAAGCGATGCTTCATGCCACCGAGATGGCACTCGAATTCCGGCAGGAGTTCGGTCGCGATGTCGTCATCGACATGTATTGCTACCGCCGCCTCGGTCATAACGAAAGCGACGAGCCAGCGTTTACGCAGCCCAACCTTTACAAGAGCATCAAGAACCACCCAACCGTCGTTGACCTCTACCAGCGCAAGCTGATCGATGAAGGCACCCTCACGGCCGACGAAGTCAAAGCAGTCAAAGACCGCTGGCAGGGTGGCATGAAGAAGTTTTTTGAAGAAACGAAGGCACGCGAAGAAGCTGGGGAAACAATTATTGAGCCACGGGACGGCCCTGTAGCGAATTACCAACCTGCATACGCGTTCAAAGACATCGAAACGCAGATCCCTCGAGATAAGCTCGATCATCTCGCCCACGGCCTCGTCCGCATCCCGGAGGACTTCAACGTCAATCCGAAGATCAAGCGACAGCTCGCAACCAAGTTAAAAAAGTACGAGAGCGATAGCGGCATCGACTGGTCCTTTGCGGAATCCCTCGCCTGGGGTGGACTCATGATGGAAGGGATCGACGTGCGCCTCTCCGGCCAAGATGTCGCTCGCGGCACCTTCAGTCAGCGACACGCCGTGTTTTACGACGCCAAGACCCGAGAGAAACACCTCCCATTGCTCGAAATGGAAGGCCGGACCGGCAAACTGTGTGTGCACAATTCCTGCCTTTCTGAGGTAGCCGTCCTCGGTTTCGACTACGGCTATTCACTGGACTACCATAATATGCTCTGCATGTGGGAAGCGCAGTTCGGTGACTTTGTAAATGGGGCTCAAGTCATCATCGACCAGTTTATAAGCTGTTCCGAATCAAAGTGGACCCGAGTCAGTGGTCTCGTCATGCTTCTACCACACGGCTACGAAGGCCAAGGGCCAGAGCACTCAAGCGCACGCCTCGAACGATTCCTCCAGCTCTGCGCCGAGGACAACATCCAAGTCGCGAACTGCTCTACTCCAGCCCAGTATTTCCACATTCTGCGGCGCCAAATGCACCGCGACTTCCGCAAGCCACTCATTCTCATGACCCCGAAAAGCCTCCTCCGTCACAAGGAATGCGTATCCAGTATCTCAGACTTCACTGACACCGGCTTCAGCTCAATCCTCGCTGACGTAGAGCCACCTAAAAAAGCAAATCGCGTCATTCTCTGCTCCGGCAAGGTCTACTACGACCTTCTCGCCTATCGTCGTGAAAACTCCATTACAGACACAGCGATCGTGCGCATCGAGCAGTTCTATCCTTTTAATTCTGAGCGTCTAAAAAAGATTATTAACAAATACCAGGGCGCTGAGACCATCGTATGGTGCCAGGAGGAGTCGAAAAACATGGGAGCTTGGTCATTTCTTAAGCCCTACTTCGACGAAGCCCTCGATTCCGGCGTCCTCTATGCCGGACGCACAGCATCTGCTAGCCCCGCGGTCGGCAACCTCCACACCCACACCGTCGAGCAAAACGAGCTCATCCAAGACGCTTTCACACAAAACTAATCGCGCGCACCCTTCCCCCTCATTTCATGGCAACAGAAGTCATCGTCCCTACCCTCGGAGAGTCTATCTCATCCGGTATCCTAGCACAGTGGCACGTCGCCGATGGCGACTATGTCGAGAGCGGCCAAGCCCTCTTTGATCTAGAAACTGATAAAATCACCTCGGAAGGCACCGCCGACGTTGCAGGCGTCGTCTCGCACAAAGTCGAAGAAGGCGACGAAGTGGATGTCGGATCGGTCATCGCCACGATCGATGAAAGTACATCTGCGCCAGCAGGCAGCACGGAAGAAGCAACACCTTCCGAAGAGGCCGCGCCCGCAGCTTCAGCTAAAGAGCATCCCGACTCGCCTGCCGTGCGCCGCATAGCCGAAGAATCAGGCATCGACTCGAAGTCTGTCACCGGCACTGGCAAAGAGGGTCGCGTGACTAAAGGTGACATGCTGGCCGCCGAGAAAGCACCCAAAGCGAGTGCTCCAGCTCCAGCCGCGAAACCAGCTCCCGTTAAAGCGGCCGCACCGGGCGAGCGCACGACGCGCAAAAAGATGACACCACTGCGCCGCACAATTGCTAAGCGCCTTGTCGCCGCCCAGCAGTCCACCGCCATGCTCACGACCTTCAACGAAGTGGATATGTCCGCTGTAATGAAGATCCGCAAGCTGCACCAAGAAGACTTCGTGAAGAAGAATGGCCTCAAGCTTGGCTTCATGAGTTTCTTCACCAAGGCCGTCGTCCACGCCCTCGAAGCCGTCCCTGCGGTCAATGCTCAGATCGAAGGCGACGAGATCATTCAAAACCACTATTACGATGTCAGTATCGCGGTGAGTACCCCCAAGGGTCTCATGGTTCCCGTCATCCGTGATTGTGACTCGAAAGGATTCGCTCAGATCGAACAAGACATCATCACCTACGCCACCAAGGCCCGTGATGCGAAAATCGCCATGGACGACCTCCAAGGCGGCGTCTTCACCATCACCAACGGCGGAATTTTCGGCTCGATGCTTTCAACCCCGATCCTCAACCAACCGCAGTCGGCTATCCTTGGCATGCACACCATCCAAGAACGTCCCGTTGCCGTGAACGGTGAAGTGGTCATCCGTCCAATGATGTATTTGGCCCTTTCTTACGATCACCGCATCGTCGATGGCAAAGAAGCTGTCACCTTCCTCGTTAAGGTGAAACAAGCCATCGAAGACCCAACTCGACTTCTCTTCGGTATCTAAGACCCCCCTCTTTTAGAAAGACATTATGAGCGACTCATCGTTTGACCTCGTCGTTATTGGCTCGGGCCCTGGAGGCTATGTCTGCGCGATCCGCGCAGCTCAACTCGGCCTCAAAACCGCCATCATCGAGAAAGACTCTAACCTCGGCGGCACCTGCCTGAATGTTGGCTGTATTCCGAGCAAAGCGCTCCTTCACTCATCGCACCTTTTCCACCAAGCCGCCCACGGCGAAGTCCACGGAATCAAAGCCAAGGGCATCGAGCTCGACCTGACGGCGATGATGAAGCGCAAAGACGGCGTGGTCGAGCAACTGCGTGGTGGCGTCGGCATGTTGCTCAAGCAACGCGGTGTATCCATTTTTAAAGGACACGGTAGCTTTGTCGGCCCCGGAAAAATTGAAATCAAAGGCGACAAAAGCACTGAAACGATCGAGGCAAAGAACACTGTTATCGCAACCGGCTCCGTTCCGGTAGAACTACCCTTTCTGAAGTTCGACGGCGATAAAGTCGTCTCCAGCGACCACGGGATTGCCTTCGACGAAGTGCCTAAGCGCCTCGTCGTGATTGGCGGTGGAGCGATCGGCCTTGAGCTCGGTTCCGTCTGGGCGCGCCTCGGCAGCGAGGTGAGCATCGTAGAATTCCTCCCTTCTATCGCTGGCGGGCTCGATGCTGATATCAGCAAGCTCGTCGAACGTATCTTTAAGAAACAGGGCCTCAAGATTCACACCCAAACAAAGGTGACCGAAGCAAGCGTCACCGCAAAGGGCGTCACGCTCAAAGCCGAGAAGAAGGGCAAGCCGATCGAATATGAAGCCGACAAGGTGCTCGTATCCGTTGGGCGCAAAGCTTTCACCGGGACTGTCGGTCTCGATAAAGTCGGCGTTAAAACCGATGAACGCGGACGTATTGTAGTGGACGAAAAGCTACGCACGGGTGTCGATGGCATCTGGGCGATCGGCGATGTCATCGCCGGGCCGATGCTGGCCCACAAAGCTGAGGAAGATGGCGTTGCTGTCGCCGAATGGATCGCAGGCAAGGCAGGCCACACCGACTGGGATGCCGTTCCAGGAGTGATCTACACCGAGCCTGAAATCGCTACGGTAGGACTTTCCGAAGCCGCCGCGAAGGAAGCGGGCATACCGGTAAAAATCGGCAAGTTTCCACTGCAAGCAAACGGCCGGGCGATCGCGCAAGCCGCCACTGACGGCATCGCAAAGCTGGTCGCACACGCTGAAACGGATCGCCTCCTCGGCGCTACAATTGTTGCGGCCGGTGCTTCCGAGATGGTCGCATCGATCAGTGCGCACATGGTCTACGGCGGAAGCGCAGAGGACCTCGCCCGCACGGTTCACGCCCATCCGACGATCTCCGAATCGATCAAGGAATCGGCTATGGCAGTTGACGGATGGTCGATCCATTCCCTTTGATGGTGCCCGAACCATCCAGTGAAATCTGTCGAACTCATCACTTTTGATCTCGGAGGGACGCTCCTTAGCCCCTTCCCCACCGTCGGAGAAGCCTATGCCGAGGAGCTGGAAGACCTCGGATATATCTGCGACCCAACACGCCTGCAGAGCCGCTTCGACTCGGCGATACAGGACTGGATGCAGTACCATGGCCAAGGCAACAGTCGGGATGACCGCGAAAGCTGGCTTTCGATTGTCCGGACAACGATCGCGGAAGAGAACATCCCCGAAGACAGTTTCGCCCGCGTCTTCGAGCAACTCTACGAAGCTTTTGCCCATGCTTCACGATGGAGCATTCACGATGGCACCCGCGACGCGTTAGAGACCCTCACCGCTCGGGGGGTTCGCTTGGCTGTCGCGAGCAATAATGACACCCGCGCCCGCCAAGTTCTGAAAGAACACCAGCTGATCGATTTCTTTGAAGCTCTCTTCCTTTCTGGCGAGATTGGCTTTGAAAAGCCCGACGAGCGCTTCTTTGCCCACATCAGCGAAGTTACGCGCGTCCCGCCTGAGAACATCCTCCATATCGGCGACAGTCCTCGCCACGATTTCGACGGCGCAAGAAACGCTGGGATGCAGGCGTATATTGTCTCCACCTTTGGCCATTCGCTGAACGATTTCATCGAGCAGTTCTGAGAAAACGCCGATGCCTTTTTCCCGCTACATCGAAAACCTCATCTCGAACTTTCGCGACGTTCCACGCAAGCGGTCGAGAATGATCGACCGTGGGGCCAAGCCCATCGATTCACTCATCGAGGTCTGTCTTGAGCGCCACCATATCGGGAAAGAGACACCAGAGGAATGTGTCCTCAGTCACTGGACTCAGATCGTCGGGGAACGCCTCGCAGGGCGGTGTAGCCCACAGCGCATCAATGCCCGCCAATACCTCATCATTGCGGTTTCTAACTCCAGTCTGCGCCGCGAACTGCAATTCCACGAAGATCGCATCATGACCGCGCTGCGTTCGATTGAAGGCTGCTCGCACATTCGCGGGGTTATCTTTCGGGCAGGCTGAGAAATGGTGAATTTTGAATAATGAATGATGAATGGATCTGAAACTACGGGCGAATATGGCCTAAAAGACTCTCTTCATTCACAATTCATCACTCATCATTCAATATTCCCCATTCACAATTCATCATTCAAAATTCACCATTCCTCATTTATTCTGCTTGATCCCTGACGGAATTTCAGCACTTTGCTCCTCCTTGCGTCGAGAAGGCAGTGGCGGCCAGCGCTGCTCCCTTCCACGATCAGCCTCTCATCCGAGGGGTTAAAGACGGTCCGCCCGGTTTCGGCTTGGCAGACGATAGATCACCTTGATCTGTCCTTTGATCGCGAAATCAACACACATCACATGGCAAAGCCACAAATCATTAAAGATAGCGTAATCACTGATTACCGCACCCACGAAAAGGACACCGGTTCTTCCGAAGTCCAGATCGCCCTCCTCACGCAGCGCGTCGCTCACCTCACTGAGCACCTCCGCACAAATCGTAAAGACTTCCACAGCCGTCGCGGACTCATCGCGATGACCAGTCGCCGTCGTAAGCTCCTCGACAACCTGAAGAAGAACGATCTCGAGAAGTACAAAACGATCATTGAGCGCCTCGAGCTCCGCCGCTAGGTCGATTCAAGAGTTCAATTTTTTATACACTAGGCCACCTCTACACGAGGTGGCCTTTTTGTTTGGCTAGGGCCCTCCAAAACGCAGTTCAGATAATGCAGTCTTCAATACGCTAATTCTCAGAGCGAGCAACATACCAATCTCTGGAGTTACGAGCTTTACTATGTCTGTGGACTTTCTTACTCCCAATACTGAAGACTGGGACACTTCAGACGAACTCATTGTAACCTATTCGGCAGATGGTGGAGCTACGACAGGCAATGTGCTAGCGGTGCAAAGCATTTCAGATGGTGATGCATTCAACGCACCTGCGGCGATCGATTACGGTTTTGATGGTGAAGGCGATGTAGGTTTCGAACTTCCCGCACTAATTGATGATGTTTCGGCTGGTGTTGGCTCACTCTTTCAAACATTTACAAGCGACTCGATTGGCGTATCTGCTACGACTATGGACGTCGTCTTTCAGTTTAACGGGCTGACCTCAGCTGCGGAGGGACTTTATCTCGATAATATCACTTTCATCGACGTTTCTAAGATTCCTGAGCCTAATGCACTTTCACTAGTGATCGGATTTCTTGGAATGAGCATCATCCTCGTTCGCCGCCGCGCTTAAAGCGTTCTTCTTTAAGATTTTCAAAAGCCGCTGGGTTCGCCTAGCGGCTTTTTTGTGCTCAAAACTTGTCCAATGACTACTGGCAGTGTTCCATACGCAGGTGAGCGCACGAGAATAACCCTCTTTACGGCTTGCAGAGAAGGTTCCTTGCTCCACCCTACACCGCTTAACCCTGACATTTTTGGATAATGTCTCTTCCGCAGGAAGTCCGCTTGGTGAAGCTTAAGCTCCTTCAAAACCCTGCATTCCCCAAGCGAACTTCCTGAGGCTGTGTTCCAAAAGTGACAGAGGTTATTGATATGCTCGCGTGCAGAGTGCGCCCGGGCCCTAACCTCATAATACAAGCACATGCTTACACAGAAATACTCCGTCGAAATCCCTGAGTATGGGATGACAATTGAAACTGGAACTTTGGCCAAGCAGGCCAATGGTTCCACCACCGTCCGCGTGGGCGAGACCACAATCTTCGTCGCTGCCGTCGCTGCAAACAGCGTCCGCGAAGGCCAAGACTGGTTCCCTCTCCAAGTTGACTACCGCGAGCGCTTTGCCGCCGCAGGTCGTATCCCAGGTGGCTTCTTCAAGCGCGAAGGCCGCCCTTCCGAGAAGGAAATCCTCACCTCCCGTCTTTGCGACCGTCCGCTCCGCCCGCTCTTTCCAAAGGGCTTCATGAATGAGGTGCAGGTGCAAGCCGTCCTTCTGACCGCTGACCTCGAGAACGATCCGGACATGCTCCTCGTTAACGGTGCCTCCGCTGCGCTCTTGTGCTCGGACATTCCATGGAACGGCCCTGTCGCCTGTATCCGTGTCGGCATGATCGATGACGCCTTCGTCGTTAACCCGACCCACGAGCAGATGTTCGAAAGCGAACTCGACCTCGTCTACGTCGGTAACGAAAAGGAAATGATGATGATCGAGGGGTCCGCTGAAGAGCTCCCTGAAGAGCAATTCATCAAGGCCCTCGAATTTGCCCAAGAAGCGATCCAGCCCATCATCAAAGCGCAAAAAGAACTCGCTGCAATGTGTGCTAAGGAGAAGAAGACTTTCGATCTCTTTGTTTGCACCGACGAGAACTTGAAGTTCGTTCGCGACCTCATCGGTAAAGGCCTCCAGGACGCTGTCCTCGTTCCTGAGAAACTCGCCCGCGGAGAAGCGGTCGACGCCCTCAAGAAGGAAGCCAAAGCTGCGATGTCAGCGCGCGACGGCGAAGACTTCAACCCGAGCCAAATCATGCTCGCTTTCGAAGTTCTCCAAGAAGAGCTCTACCGGACTAAGATCCTCGAAGAGGGCGTCCGCGCTGACGGCCGGAAACCAGATGATCTCCGCGAACTTTCCTCAATGGTTGGCGTTCTTCCACGTGTCCATGGTTCTGCCATGTTCCAGCGCGGCGAAACACAAAACATTGCTATCACTACCCTCGGTGCCAAAGGCGACCTCCAGAGCATGGACGGTCTGACTGGTGGCCCGAAGGAAAAGAGCTTCATCCTTCACTACAACTTCCCGAACTACTCGGTCGGTGAAACCGGTCGCATCATGGGTCCGGGTCGTCGCGAAATCGGTCACGGTGCTCTCGCAGAGCGCTCGCTCCTTCCGGTTCTCCCAGCCGAAGAAGACTTCGCCTACACTATCCGCGTCGTCTCCGAGATCATGGAGTCAAATGGCTCGACCTCGATGGCATCGGTCTGTGGTGGCTGCCTCTCCCTCATGGATGCAGGTGTGCCGATCACAAACCTCGTCGCCGGTATCTCCGTTGGTCTCGTCGCTACATTCGACGGCAAGGGCAGCATCAATAAGCACGTCCTCCTCAGCGATATCATCGGTGCGGAAGATCACTTCGGTGACATGGACTTCAAAATCTGTGGTTCGAAGGACGGCATCACTGGCTTCCAGCTCGACCTCAAAATCGAAGGCATCCCACACGACATCGCGGTCGCATCGATCAAGCGCAACGGCGAACTCCGCGCCATGATCCTCGAAAGCATGGAGGCGACTCTGGCCGCACCACGCACCGAGCTCAGCCCATTTGCTCCACGTATCGAGACGGTTCAAATTGATCCCGACAAAATCGGTATGCTCATCGGTCCCGGCGGTAAAACGATCCGTAAGATTGTCGACGTTTCCGGCGCTCATGTCGATATCGACGATGACAACTCTGGTCGCGTAAACATCTACGCCACGAGTGGTCAGTCGATGCAACGTGCCCTCGACGAGATCAAGATGATCACTGCCGATCTCGAAGAAGGTAAAATCTACCGTGGCACTGTGCGCGGCGTGAAAGACTTTGGCGCCTTCGTCGAATGTCTTCCTGGTAAGGAAGGCCTCGTCCACATCTCCGAGCTTGCTGACTTCCGCGTTAACCGCACCGAAGACGTCTGCTCAATGGGCGACGAAATGATGGTTAAGTGCATCGCTATTGAAGCTGGGGGCAAAGTTCGCCTCAGCCGCGTCGCAGCCCTCGCCGAAATCGAAGAGAAGGAAGACGGCATTTCCGAAAAGGTCGCAGCCGCGAAAGAGAAGTATGCCAATGATCCTGACGCTGGTCGTCCGCAACGACGCGAACGCGACGGAGACCGAGGTGGCGACCGTCGCCGTGGAGGTCGCGATGGTGACCGCCGCCGTGGAGGTCGACGTGAACGCGGAGATGGTGAACGCTCAGAGCGCCGCCCACGCCGTGAAAAGTCAGAATCCAGCGAAGACTCCAAGCCGAGTGAAGACTCCAAGCCAAGCGAAGAGTCGAAGCCAGCAGCCGAGTCTGAAAGCGCTGAGTAAGCACTAGCACTCTAACTCTATTTCAGCCCGCTTGGACACATGTCTAAGCGGGCTTTTTTATGCCCAAATCTTTCTAAACATCTTAAAGAAAGTTGTTGAGCAGCATTGGAGGGACAGGCTCCTGCCTGTCCGCTACGTGGCCTATGTTGTTCTTAAACATAGCGGACCGAAAGGAGCCGGTCCCTCCAAGCGCCAAAATACACACATCCGTGTTCATCCGGGGTTTAACAATTCGAAACCAAAAGTCTCTAGCGCTAGCTATTTTTGGTTCTGCGAGCGGGCTTTTTCCGACCTTGGAGAAGATCGACGCGAAGAGCTAAGACCATCGATAGCACTACACCCACGGCATACAAATACATCCCCAATCTCGGGCGGACGGTCGCCACTGGATTTGTCTGAGTCATGATCAGTGCGATCGCGACGAGAAAGACATCAAGCATCGCCCAGCGGGCAAAATAATGTAACCAGTGAAAGGCGGCTCGACGGCTTTTCGCTTGGAGAGGTAAATACCAAAGCAGGGCCAAAAAGATCAGTCGAAGAAGCGGCAAGACCAGCACAAAGAGCCCGACGACGATACTCAAAAAGTATTCCCCATCCTCATACAAGGAGAGCACACCTCCAAAAAGGGAATACTCAGTCTTCCAGACGACGAGCTTTTGAACTTCCATAACCGGTTGCGTGAAACCGATACCAAGAAAGAGCGCAGCACCCAACAAGAGCACGGGCACATCCCGATGACGACGAGCACGTCTAGCTAGAGAGCGAGAAGACACGAAGGAAAAGATGCATGATGATTGATAAATGATGAACCAAAAAAGAGCACTGCCCTCCTTCACTCGTCATCCATCAGTTAAGAGCTCTCTCGCTTTCACAACATCTTGCGTGATCTGCGCCTTCAGCGCTTCCAAGCCATCGAAGCGCTGCTCAGGCCGAATAAACGATAGCCATTCGACCGTAAGAGTATCGCCCTCTGCCCAACTCGGGACATCACCCAAGAGATGAACTTCAAGGAGAGGCGCAGACGCAGCGTCTTCCACCGTAGGGCGCAGACCGTAGTTAGCGACAGCAGGAAGCCGCTCACCATTCTCTCCACTCACCCGAACGGCATAGACGCCAAGGCGAGGCTTCGCTTCCGGAACATAAGGAAGATTGAAAGTAGGAAAGCCGATTGTGCTCCCCAACTGCCGCCCTCGAGCAATCTGACTCGAACAGCGATAAGGCATCCCCAACATCGTATTCGCTTCCTCAATACGGCCATTAGAAATCGTCCTACGCAAACGCGTCGAACTGACAGCCTCGTCGTTCCATTCAAAACGGGGAACCGCTTCAACCGTGACATTCTGCATCGCGAGACGCTCACGCAGGACTGCCGGTGTGCCGGCCCGCATCTGGCCAAAGCGAAAGTTTTCGCCGACATGAAGACTGGCCAAAGACGGAAAGGCTTTTACCAAAACCTCGGTAAAGTCCTCAGCCTGTAGTTGCGCAAAATCCAAAGTGAAATACTTCCAGATGATCGCTTCGATTCCCGCCTGAAAGAGTCGCCGTTCCTTCGCCTGCTCTGGGAAAAGCATTTCTGTCGGCTGATCGGGGCGTAATATCCGACTCGGGTGCGGCGTAAAAGTGAGGACGGCTGCAATTCCCCTATTCTCTTTCGCATGTTTTAGGGCAGATGCTAGAACGGCTTGATGGCCCAAATGCACCCCATCAAAAATCCCCATTGCGACGGACATCGGGAGCATCTTTGTCGGTGGATTTCCACTACGCCAAGTGACATGAGAATTCGGGAGATGAATCCATGAGCAAGGCGAATCTAGTGGGGGCACATCCATGAGCTGGAAAGATTCTACGAAATTACGTCACTCGGAACTGCTTGATACGGAGGAATGATCCATCGCTTGATCGTGCTTGCTTCAAGCTCTTCAAACTCTTCCAGCTCAAGTGAATCTTCGATCGCGAACTTACCGATCTCAGTGCGGCGGAGATTTTTCAGGTGAGCACCACATTCAAACTTTTCGCCCATATCGTGGACCAGGGTGCGAACGTAGGTGCCTTTACTGCAAGCGAAAGTAAAATCGAACTCTGGTGACTCCCAGCGGTCGAGCTTCATTGAAGCGACACGAATAACGCGCGCCTCCCTTTCGATCTCTTTACCCTTGCGAGCTAGCTTGTAGAGCGGAACCCCACCGACCTTTTTGGCCGAGAACATCGGGGGCATTTGATACTGGTCGCCTTCAAAACTCTTAAACATCTCCAGCATTTGTTCCTCCGTTATGTCCGGAACAGGGCGTTCTTCAACGATCTCACCTTCAGCATCTTGAGTCGTCGTAGAGGCACCAAACACGCCCGTGCCTTCGTAAACCTTATCAAGGCCCATGAGATACTGGGACAGTTTTGTCGCTTTCCCGACGAGGATAATCATTAAGCCCGTCGCGCTCGGATCAAGCGTCCCGGCGTGGCCGATTTTCTTCATTCGAAGCTTACGGCGAACACGGTCAACGACGTCGTGTGACGTCATGCCTGATGGTTTATCGATGAGGAGGACCCCCACATAATCTCCGGATGGAACGGACATAATAGAAATAGTATTAGTTGTTAGTTCTGTAGTGAAAGTCTTCTACAGCTACAGGTTTTTAAAATGCTCTTCGAGCGTTATCTTCAAGACAGGATAAAAATCATCAAGCGGCGTATCTGGATTGAAGCCAGCCGCACACGCATGGCCACCGCCATTAAAGTTCTTTGCTAGCTTATCAACACGCTGAATTGGATCCTTGGAACGGAAGCTTCCCTTCAGCACACCCAGCTCCTGCTCCTCGAGGAGGATGCCGATATCAATACCATCGATCGCACGCGCATAATCAACGAGGCCTTCAGTGTCTTCTTTCAAAGCACCGGTCTCAGCAAAGTCCGTCGCCCGCAGGATACCGACGCAAACGCGGTTGTCGCAGAGATACTCAAAACTCGCGAGGAAACGCTGTAGAAGGGCGAGCTTTGCTGGACTTTCTTTCTCGTAGAGTTCCAAGGCCGCTGCAGCTGGGTCGGCCCCGTAGTCCATCAGTTCGCGGCAGATGTCGAAGGTCTGCTTCGTTGTCTGACTGAAACAAAACTGGCCCGTATCGGTCGCGATGCCGATGTAAAGTGCTTGGGCGGTAACGGCGTCAAAATCATAGCCATTGTCGACGAAGATACCCGCCAGCATTTCACCCGTTGCTGAGCTTGAACCATGGATCAGGTTTACTTCTCCGTAGAGTTCATTCGAGATATGGTGGTCGATATTAAGAGCAACCTGTGGAAAGTGTTCTTGTAGTGGATTTCCAAGACGCTTCCGCCCCGCGCAGTCTACCGAGACAGCCACACGGCCTTCGAGGTCGGCTTCGGAATCTAGGAAGAAAGGGGTGTCTTGAACAAAGCTAGCACACATCGGCGGCACTTCGTGATGATTTACACCCATCGCGTCGATCCCCTTCGAAATAAGAAAACGGGTCACTGCGACTTGAGAGCCAATGCAATCGCCGTCGGGGCGAACGTGACCGAGGACAGCGACCTTCTTGCCTTGAAGGCTCTCAACAGCAGCAGCGAATTTTGGGGAAAGTTGTGGATAGAACATAGTCAATTATGTGTCTTCTATATCATCGGCTTCGCTAGGGGCTTCCTCGAGCCCAAGTTTATCGAAGATATTATTTAAGCGTTCAGCTTGCTCCAGCCCCTCGTGATAGAGGAATTCCAAAGACGGCGAGTATTTGAGCACGACGGTGCGCACGACCTCGCGCTGTATCGCGTATCCATTAAGACGAAAGAATTTCTTAGTTTCCGCCTTTTGCAGGTCTCCTCCCACGACAGAATAGAAGACACGGGCACGACGCAGATTCGGGATCGTATCGACTTCGACGATCGTCACTGCTGTTGAGCTACCTCGAAACCGGGTATGCAGCACTTGGCTGATTTCCCGCTTTAGAAGCTCGTTAACTCGTATGACACGCTGTCCCATTGAATCCTTCCAAGGTCAAAAGAACCGGAGACCTAGAGGCTTGGCTTGATCTTCTCGGTCTCAAAGACCTCGATGACGTCACCTTCCTTGTAGTCCTGATAATCCGCGATTGCGATACCACACTCGTAGCCGGCGCGGACTTCCTTGGCGTCGTCCTTGAACCGCTTGAGAGTCTGCACCGTGCTTTTGTAAACGGAATCTTTTCCACGCATGAGAACAGCCTTGGCGTTTCGCTGAACCTTACCTTCGGTGACCATGCAACCCGCGACAAAGCCACGCCCAAACGGGAAGACCGCACGGACTTCTGCTGCACCGACCTTGACTTCGCGGAGCTCTGGCTCGAGCTGATCGGCCATGACATCCTTAATCGCGTCAATCAGCTCGTAGATGATTGTGCCGGAGATGACCGTGACGTCCTGGTGTTTAATGATCGGATTGACGCCGTTCTCGATGCCGACGTTGAAGGCAACGACCGCAGCCGTTCCTGCGCTCGCACGCATAACGTCGTTTTTCGTCACCGGACCTACGCCCGTATCGATGACTTCGAGATCGATCTTGTCGCTCTCAATCGCGAGTAAACTTGTAGCGAGTGCTTCGGCTGTGCCGTAAACGTCCGCCTTGATAACAACACGGTAATTCGCCTTCTTCGTCTTCGCGATGGCGGCAAAAATGTCTTCGATCGTAGCGACTCCAACACCTTCGGTGCGGCTGGCAGCTTCGAGCTTCTTGCGTTCGAGTTCGTTGTCTTCGCCCTCACGTTTGGCAATGCGCTCGTTTTTGCGCTGGCTGAAAATGTCTCCTGCAGCGGGCGGACCGGACCAACCAACGATATTCACTGGAGTTGATGGGGGGGCGGACTTGATAGCCTTGCCCTGGTCATTGATCAACTGGCGCACGCGGCAGTAATGCTCACCACAGACAAGAGCATCGCCTGGCTTCAATGTTCCCTTTTGGACAATCACCGATGCGGTGCAACCACGGCCGATTTCCTTCTGCGCCTCGAGGACGACGCCTTCGGCAGGGGCATTCGGATTCGCTTTGAGCGTCTCGAGGATCTCTGCCTGGAGGAGCACGATGTCGAGAAGCTCGCTGATGCCTTCGCCCTTGATCGCAGTGGTCTTGGCGAAAAGCGTTTCGCCACCCCACTCTTCGGGAGTGAGTTCGCGCTCCTGCATCTGACGCATGACCTTTTCGACGTTCGCGCCAGGGGCGTCCATCTTGTTGATCGCGACAACGACGGGCAGGCCAGCTTTACGGATATGGCTAAGCGCCTCATCGGTTTGCTTCATGAAGCCGTCGTCTGCAGCAACGACGAGAATCGCGATGTCGGTCATATTCGCACCACGAGCACGCATGTTCGAAAACGCGGCGTGACCGGGGGTGTCAATGAATGAAATTTTCTGCTCTTTGTGCTGTATCTGATAAGCAGCTACGTGCTGGGTAATGCCTCCGGCTTCACCGTCGACGACATTGCTCTTCCGAATCGCATCGAGGAGGGTCGTCTTTCCGTGGTCAACGTGTCCCAAAATGCAGACCACCGGTGGGCGAGGTTCCATGAGCGCAGACTCATCGACATCCTCTTCCACTTCTTTCTTCGGCTGCTGACCTTCACCACGGTGACGGATTTCCAATACGAAACCCGCCTTGCGAGCAAGCTGCTGGGCAACGGGCTCTTCAATCGCGGTGTTCATCGAAGCAAAGATGCTGAGCTCCATGAGCTCTGAGATGAGCTGGAAGGGCTTGCGACCGATCTGGATAGCAAAGTCGCGCACCACGATCGGCGTTTTGACCTGAAGTTTTTTAAGATCCGAAGTATCGTCTTCAGTTCCTTCGACCTCAGCTTCTTCAGCACCTTCAACCGGCTCTATCTGCTCACCCTCGTCGGCTGACGACGGCGTAGCTGCTGGCGGAATAGGGGGGCGGGAAACGGATGGAGGGGCGCTGATACGCGGCGGCGAAACAGGCGCTGGACCAGAGCGAGGCGGAGTAGCCGTCGGCGGAGCCTTGGCAGCGGGTGCCTCAGGTGTAGGCTCTGGCTGCTTAATGTCGGTCCGAAGAGCTGGACCACGACCAGGCAAGCTGGGAGCTTTAGAGGGAACGTTGACTGCGAGTGGAGCAACCGGCGACGGTTGACGAATCGTCACGGTTGGGCCGCCTGGGAGCGGTGGTGGTGACTTACGCCCACCCGGAGCTGGTGGTGCCAAAGGCGGTGGCCCTTTTTGAACCAATGCTTCTTCTGCTTCCTTTTCGCGTGCAGCCCGCTCGCGCTGAATGTCCTCCTTCGATCGAACGAGGGCAGCAGCTGGAGGAGCAACTGGGGCAGCCTTTTTAACCGGCTCAGGAGCGGCGGGCACTTCGGCAGGTTTCTCGCTCGCGCTAGTATACTCACCGCGGAGACTCTCCGCTGAAATATTGTCAACCGTACTGGAGGCGCTCTTGATCTGGTAACCTCGGTCCCGCAAAAGCGCGATCAGTTCGGCATTACTCATGCCGAGGTCTTTGGAAAGCTCGTATATGCGAACACTCATAAATTGTTAGTCAGTCAAAAAGCGCAAAAAGCGGGTAAAGAAACAGCTTAGGAAGCTTGGTCGGTTCGGAAGTCAGCGACCATCTTAACGAGTTGAGTCGAGTCAGTCTCAGTAAATCCAAGGGCTTCGAGGTCTTTCGACTCAACCCCTTCAAAGGTCTCTGGCGAGGTAAAGCCATTCGAAACGAGGAAGGCCGCAACCTCCTGAGAGATGCCAGCGATCGCCTGCCATTTCGTGATCCCCTCGCGCATCATTTCGTCGAAACCAACCTCCAAGACTGGCTCCTTGGAGATATCTAGTTTCCAGCCGAGCAACTTGCTCGTGAGGCGGGCATTCTGTCCGCGGCGACCGATTGCGATGGAGAGATCGTCTTCGCCAACTTCAAAGTAAATGCGGCGAGCTGGTTCATCGACTTTTACGTTACGAGGAACCGCAGGCTTGATTGCTTCGTGGAGAAATTCTACGGCATCTTCCCTCCATGGAATGATGTCGATTTTCTCACCACCAAGCTCACGAACGATGCTCTTAACCCGAGCTCCACGAGCACCTACGCAGGCGCCAACGGGATCGACTTTCGTATCCGTAGAGCGGACAGCAATCTTCGTCCGGTAACCAGGTTCACGGGCGATCGAATCGAGGACGACAGTGCCATCCGCGATTTCAACGACTTCGAGTTCAAAGAGGCGGCGGACAAAACGCACACTGGCGCGGGAAAGAATCAATTCTGGGCCGCGATTTGTCGGCTCAATGTTTAAAAGGAGACAGCGGATGCGCTCGCCTGGGGCGTAATCTTCACCCTGGACGCGCTCACGCGGTGGGAGAATGGCCTCAGCTTTACCCAGATCGATAACGAGATTACCACGCTCACGACGTCGGACGGTGCCCGATACGATGTCGCCGACCTGATCCTTAAAGTCATCATAGATGCGTTCTTTCTCGAACTGACGGAGGCGCTGCATGATCGCCTGGCGCGCCGTTTGAGCTGCGATCCGACCAAGAAGATTCGGATCCATTTCCTTCTCAATGAAGAGGCCTGTTTTCGCATCGGGATTGAGTTCCCGAGCCTTTTCAATGTGGATCTCCGTTTGTGGATCACTCACAGAATCAACCACTTCCATGATTGACCATGCCTTCAAAGCACCCGACTTCGGGTTGACTTCTACACGCAGTTCTACACCCGCATTGACGCCCTTGAGGGCGGCTCCACGGATAGCACTGGCGATCGCCCCGATCATATCTTCACGGGGGATGCCCTTCTCTTTCTCCATGTATTCGAGGACTGAAAGGATCTCTTGGCTCATATCTGAAAAAATGCTAACACCTAAAAACAAAAAAGAGCGGGCAGACGCCCACTCTCCTCGGTCCTTTGAGAATGTGAAGGCAAGAAAGAAGAAGAGGAGCGGCTCCTTGTCAAGGGTGCCTTGATTCTCACCCTAAACAAGCCAACACTCGAACGAATCCTTGCCCTGAGCGAGGTAGGTGATCGCTAGATGACGAACGTTGCTGGGTATATCTTACCCTGAGAGCTCATGAGCGGCTGAAATTCCCGCATTGACCCTACGTATATATCCGTGCATACACTAGGGACATTCGCCTATATAATCGTTTATGGGCAATGAAGCATCTCCGTCTCTGTCTTTATGAAAACTCTCCACGCGCTCACCCTTGCCACTCTATCACTGGCTCTCTCATCTGGGCTTTATGCCCAAGTTAATGCAGTCACCTCTAACTTGGCCATAGAGATTACTTTTTAAGGAGCTTTTTACCATAGCGGCCCTGATGACGCGAGCAACGACATGGAGCTCTACATCGAAGAGCCTTACGAAGGCACAAGCAGCGGTCCTAGCGGCGCCGACTCAATAGGAACTCGTTCGTATTCGTTTACGATCAACGGGGCGACCCCAGACTTCGATTTTGATGCTGTCGCCTTAAGCCCTGGAGATACGCTCGAATATGTCATGTCAGCTTCAGCATCTGCTGGCCCAGGCAGCGCAGATTTCGCGCGGCTCTTTCTTGAAACTAATATTAACGGCGATCTCTACCCCGATTTTGAAAACTACGACGAGATCACCCTTGTGTTTGATTACGATTGGTCCTGGAGCTCAACCTTTACTCGGCACCCTTCACCCGATGGCGCAGCCTTCTCGTCCCTCCTCCTCGGCTACAATGCCGTGGGCGAAGAAGGTGAGCAGTTCACGGACATCAACTACGCGGACATTGGCCTACCTGACGTAGACGACACCTACAATATCGGCATCGGCTCCCACCTTCACGACGGACTACCTCACGATCTTGATTTCGCAGGAACGGGTCAGATCCAGCTCACATTCACCACCGACGAGAGCTACGTAGATATCTCATTCTATAATGAGCCTGAGGCCTATGCGGCGATGGATGCTATCCCCGAAAGCCTCTTCAGCATTCTACGCAGTCTGCATCGGGCTTATTCCGCTCCTCCGCCGTCGGCGATAAGAACAGCTAGACTCCAGACCTATTGCGCGGATGAAACTCGGCGTGCGCGCTGAATAGACGCTCGGCATCGACTTTCGTGTATATCTCAGTCGTAGAGATGTCGGCGTGTCCGAGCATTTCCTGAATCGCGCGGAGGTCAGCCCCACGGCTGAGTAGGTGGGTTGCAAAGCTATGTCGCAAAATATGTGGCTTCACATGTTCTCGACGGATCCCTGCCCGCTCGGCGTAGACCTTGATCCAATGCCAGACGGTCTTGCGGCTCATTCCGCTGCCCCGGTTGCTCAAAAACAAAACGCTGCCGGTCTTCGGGCCGACAAAGTCAGGTCGACCGTGGGCCAGATAGCGCTGGACCGCATCAACCGCCGCGCTCCCGACCGGTACGAGCCGATCCTTATTACGCTTCCCCGCCACGACGCGTAGAAAGCCCTCGTCCAAGTCAATCTCACTCATCTCGAGCACACACAGCTCAGAAACCCGTAGTCCACTACTATAAAACAGTTCAAGAATCGCCCGATCCCGCAGGCCTTGTGGCGTGTGCCGACTCGGTGCTTCGATGAGCGCCTCGACTTGCTCCGCCGAGAGTGTGCCAGGCAAGCTCCGCCGTTGTTTCGGCGCATCGAGCAGCTCGGTAAAATTGTCCTGCCGTACCTTTTCCTCGATCAAGTAGCGGGCCATACCTTTAAGCGCGCTCAGTTTGCGCGCCTGAGATGCGGGCGATAGCGCTGCCTCCCCCAACGACTGCAACCACGCCGCGGCATCTTCCGTCTGCACCGCCGACCAGCTCGACAGCTTCCGCTTCTTGGCAAAAAACAACACCGCCTGAGCAATGTCTCGCTCATACCCACTCACGGTATGCCGCGATCGCCCTTTCTCCAACTCGAGAAAGACAAGCAAGCCATCCAATGGCTCCGCCCAAGCTGGCGGAAGATCTGAGGAATCCAGTCCCACTCACAAAACCTGCCATCAACTGAAGGACACGAAAAGCGCAAAGAGAACCCAGCTCAGGTTCCAATTAAATTATAGTCTGCAAATTCTGAGTATCAACTTTAACGGAGTTCCGTATCCCAACTTCCGTCAGATGTTTCCTTCGCTTCAAGCTGAGCCGATTCGAGCTCTTTTTCGCCACTAAAGGCCCTGGCTTCGATTCGGGCAGTTCTATTACCGAGGTCCCCGTTTAGACGGGTGATTGCGACTTCAAAACGCAATTCAGATCCCGCATCCTCCCAAGATACAATTTCACCTCTTTCGGGCGTGGCCAAGAGTTGGGCAAGCCCATCACGAAACTGAGCCCGTATCTCGTCCGTGATCTGGACGCGGCCAAAAACATTGCTCCCTATTCCGGAGACCATGTTGACCGGAGCCTTTATGATCCCTGTGAAAAAACCCTGGGCAGCTCCTTCGGCGGCTTCCTTACCCGCGATGCGGATATCATCGGTAAGTTCATTGGCGTCTTCGATATAATCAGGAATCGCGATCCGCACTGCTTCCACTTCCGCCAGGATCGCAGGGATCTGAGTCTGGATCCCTTCCACTTGTTCAACGATCGCCGGAACTTCACCTCTCACCGCCTCGACTTCTGCCAGTATATCGGGAATCTGTGCCTGTATGCTCTCCACCCGTTCCAATATAGGGGGAATCATTTCACGTATATTCTCCACTTCCGATACGACGCTCGGGATTGCTTCCCGGTAGGCGGCCTCGGTGAGCAACACTGGTAATGATTCCCTGATTTTCTCCATTTCTACACGAATATTTGCCACCTCTTGCACGACCGAAGGCAGAATCTCGGTGATCACATCAACTCTTTCGAGGACAGGAGAAATCTCACCGCTGACTGCTTGAATTCCTTCCACGACGGGTGGCAGTCCGTCACCTACTTTTTTCAATGTCATAGCGAAGTAGACCAAGGCCCCCGCCAGTATGACTAGGGCTAGCGCTAGAACATAAGACGCGATGGAACGAGAAGGATTAGAAGCCATTCCTCTATTCAGTTAAAAGCTACCCACATGGCAAGTTCTGCTAGAAACTCGATTTCCACAATGACAGCGGTGAGTGGGCTTTGAACGCCTAAAACCCTAACTTGCCCTAGGGACAAATTCCACTGTGATGGGCTTCATGAGTCTCGACTCAAGAGAGCATCAACGTGAGCTGACCCCGACCGACCTTCGGGGGATCCTTAAGTATGTGCCGCAGTGGCGGAATCACACCTTTGTCATCGCCCTCGATGGCTCAGCGATGGAACACGCTAACTTCGGCAACCTTCTCGTCGACCTCGCGGTGCTGCGCAATCTGGCGATTCGCATTGTCGTCGTCTTTGGCATCAGTGCCCAGCTCGAGCGCCTCGCAAAGGAAAAGCAGATCTCAATCAGTGACTCCCGAGGCACCGGACCGACAAATGAGATCACGCGCGATGTCGCCGTCGAAGCCGCAGGCCTAGCCGGGCACCAGCTTGTGCAAGGGCTGAGCCGGATGGGTCTAAAAGTCGCTCAAACAAACGCCGTGCGCGCGACAGCGCGAGGTGTTATCAAGGGGGAAGACCAACTCCTCTCCGGCAAAGTAGACCGTGTCGACATCGATGTGCTCAACCGCCTTCTCGATGATGAAGTCATTCCAGTGATCAGCCCGATCGCTTTCAATCGCCCCGGAGAGGCCCTTCGCCTCAACAGCGACCTCCTCGCATCCGGCGTGGCAACAAAGCTGAAAGCATCGAAGCTAATTTTCCTCTTAACGTATCCAGGAATCACCTACAATGGAGAGTTTCGACTCAATGTCCCCGTAGATGAAGTCCGCGAACTGCTCGAACGTGTCCCCTGCCCGATCGACGACATCGTCCGGAGCAAGGCCGCCAATGCGGTCGCAACGATCGAAGCTGGGGTTCCCCGTGCCCACCTCATCGATGGACGGATTCATGATGGGCTCCTGACCGAGATTTTCTCAAAGGTAGGAATCGGGACGATGATTCACAGCAACCCGTATGTGAAGATTCGCCCAGCGAAAAGACAAGATGCCCAAGCAATCTTCAATATCACTAAAAGCGCTGTAGACAGCGAAGCCTTGCGACATCGACCGATCGAAGAAGTTGAAGCTTCGATCGACGAATACTTTGTCTACGAAATAGATGAAAGCCCGATCGCCTGCCTCCGCCTCAGTGCTGAAGGCAAAGATGCGATCGAACTCGGATCCGTCTTTGTCCAAGCCGCTTACCAGGGGCGTGGTATTGGACGGGCCCTGATCGAATTTTCGATTGAAGAAGCGAAGAAGCGGAAGGCAAAACGGCTCTTCGCCCTCAGCACACAGGCGGGGGCCCTCTTCACCGCATGCGGTTTCGAAGAAGCGGATCTCGACAGTCTTCCGCCACGCCTCGCTGAGCGCCACCAGGCCACAAATAGGAATAGCGATATTTTTGTCATCGATTTCTAATACACTTCACCACTGCGCTTCCTCTACAAATAGCCGCTGCACCTACCCCACCCCGTGTCTCAAAAAGTAAGCCCACCTGCTGACCATTACTGGAAAGCCAACCTTCGGATCACTTTCACACTTCTGTTTTTCTGGGCCATCATTGGCCTTGGAGGCGGGGTCCTCGCAGCGGATTGGCTGAATCAATTCACCCTTCCGGGAACACATTACCCACTTGGTTTCTGGTTCGCTCATCAAGGAGCAATCGTTGCCTTTGTTGTAATCATTCTCATCTATGCCCTTCTCCTTAACCGTCTCGATAAGAAGCATAAGGCCCATCTCGATTCAGTCTCCAGCGACAATGACACCGTGACGGAGGATCCATCATGAGCGTCCTCGAATGGACTTGGATTTTCGTCGGATGCACCTTCTGCCTATATATGGGCATCGCTTGGTGGGCTCGCGTCGCCGACACCCGCGGTTTCTACATCGCAGGGCAAGGTGTTCCCGCACCCGCAAACGGTATGGCCACCGCCGCCGACTGGATGAGTGCTGCCTCCTACATTTCGATGGCCGGGCTCATCTCTACGATGGGCTACGCTGGCGGCGTCTACTTGTTGGGTTGGACAGGTGGTTTTGTCCTCTTAGCGCTTCTCCTTGCCCCTTATCTCCGGAAGTTCGGAAAGTTTACGGTGCCCGATTTTGTCGGCGATCGCTATGAATCGCAAATCGCACGTATCGTGGCTGTGCTCTGCGCCCTCTTTGTCAGTTTTACCTATGTAGCTGGGCAAATGCGAGGCGTTGGTGTCGTCTTTGGGCGCTTCCTCGAAGTTGATGTTAATACCGGGGTCGTCATCGGAATGATCATCGTTGTGATCTACGCGACCCTTGGTGGCATGAAAGGCATCACATGGACGCAAGTCGCACAGTATTGGATTCTCATTACGGCTTTCCTCATTCCAGCCATTGCAATTTCGATTCGACTCACCGGTTCATTTTTCCCCCAAGCAGGCCTTGGCGGCGAGCTCATCGGTGAGGCAGGGATTGGATTTCTCACTAAGCTGAATCAGATTCAGACTGACTTAGGCTTCAACCCTTATACCACCCCCTTCATTGGATCGTGGGATAAGTGGAACGTCTTTTTGGTCGCGTTTACCCTCATGGTCGGAACGGCGGGACTACCCCACGTCATCGTCCGATTCTATACCGTCAAATCACCAAAGGCCGCGCGTTGGAGCGGGTTCTGGGCCCTCTTCTTTATCTCAGCGCTCTACCTTTCGGCCCCAGCCGCAGCGGGCTTTGCGCGTTATTTCATGCTCGTGTCCCTCAACGATACGCCCGTCGAGCAAACCCCCGCCTGGTTCACAAGCTGGGAGCGCACAGGTCTCGTTGTCTGGATGGATGATGGTGACGAACATTTTGCTTATACTGGGGATGACCGGAACGAGATTTTTCGGCGCGGAAGTCTCTCGGATGTAGCTTACGTTGGGATAGTAAAAGAACATCAATGCTGGATCGATACGCTTGGAAACTCTGGGTCCGATGGGCGGATTGAAATGCGCGAGCTTGGCCTCAGCGGCCCCGATCGTGATATCATTGTTCTAGCGACACCTGAAATGGCAGAGCTCGCTCCTTGGATCATTGCCTTTGTCGCTGCGGGGGGGCTTGCCGCCGCTCTTTCGACCGCGAGCGGTCTACTTTTGGTCATCTCCTCAAGTGTGGCGCACGATCTCTATTATCGGATCATCAATCCCCAAGCGACGGAGAAACAGCGGCTCCTTGTCGGGCGTGGCGTAATCGTGATTGCTGTCGTGATCGCCGGACTATTTGGCATTTATCCGCCTGGCTTTGTCAGCCAGGTCGTTGCTTTTGCCTTCGGCCTCGCAGCTTCCAGTTTCTTCCCAACGATTGTTTTGGGCATTTTCTCGAAGCGAGTTGGAACGGTTCCAGCCATTGCAGGCATGCTAGGAGGCATAGGCTTTACGGGCTTCTATATCCTCGGAACGGTTTTCTTTGGGATGGAACGGTGGACTTTAGGTGTCTTTCCAACGGGCATCAATCCGCAGGGAATCGGGACAATCGGCATGTTGGTCAATTTCTCCCTCACCCTCGGCTTGACCCCGTTCTTTCCTGCCCCTTCAAAGAAAGTCTGCGAGCTCGTCGACCGCATTCGTGAGCCTGAGTTTTCAGGCGATGCCGTCGAAATTGAAGAAGCCCCAGAACACTAGGCCTTAAGCGCTTCAACCGTCTGCCCGATAATCCCATCAAAGGATCCGTTGGAGAAAAAGACGACGCATTGCTTCGGCTCTTTTTCTAGAGACTGAAGCAATCCGGACTGAAGTGTCTTATTATCCGGATACACCGTAGCTTTGCTCTCGAGCGAATGAGCGATCGCCGCAAGATCGATCCGCTCTTCGTCAGTATAGCGCTCTGCTCTAAATACAGCTCCAAGATGAACTGTGTCTGCGAGCGAAAAGGCATCAGCAAACGCCGCCTGCAGGACATTTCGGCAGGCTGTGTTCGAGCGCGCCTCCCAAGCCATCGTCAATCGATGGTTCGGATACCGATTGCGAAGTGACTCAAGCGTGCCCTTGATCGCGGTTGGGTGGTGACCAAAGTCAGAAATCACAACCGTCCCGTTATCTTGATACAAAATCTCCTGACGACGCTCAACCCCTCTGTAGTTCTTGAGCACATCAGGGTTTAGCTTGCAGAAAGGATCGTCCTCATTGATCGCCAGACCTGCGGCAAGGAGAGCCATAGCGGCATTGCGAGCGTTGTATAAGCCCATCAGAGGCCAATTCACTTTTGCCCAGACTGTTCCCCGCCACGAGAGCTGGAAGCTAGAGCCCTTCGCATTTTCTTTGAAGGAAAGAATCTGGAGGTCGTTGTCAGCACCAGTGCCGATTTTCAGACTCCGCGACCAAGCGACCGGCAGGAGATCACAGAGGTTCTCATCGTCACCGTTATACAGTATCCATCCACGGCGTGGTATGATCCGCAAAAAGTGATTAAAGGTGCGCTTAATATCCGCAAGGTCTCGAAAGATATCTGCGTGATCAAATTCTAGATTATTCAGGACGGCAATTTGCGGCGCATAGTGAATGAACTTACTGCGCTTATCAAAAAAGGCACTGTCATACTCATCACCTTCGATCACAAATGGAGCTGCCTTGTCACCTAGCGCATACCCCGAAGGGAGGTCATTCGGCGCCCCGCCGACAAGCCATCCAGGGTTCGCTCCACCGATTGAACGAAGGATAAAGGCGGTGAGGGCCGTCGTCGTCGTCTTTCCATGCGTCCCAGCGACGACAATGTTACGACGCCCGCTCAAGACAAAGCGGTTGAGGGCTTCGGGCAGCGAAATAAATGGGATCGAGCGCGTGTCCAAAAGCCATTCGATTTCCGGATTCCCTCGCGCGTTGACGTTGCCAATCACAACGAGATCTGGCGCGAGTTCCGCCAATCGCTGCGGATCAAAACCCGGCAGCACCTCTATGCCCGCCTCAGTGAGGATCCGACTCATGGGTGGATAAGCATTTTGATCCGAGCCAAGGACATCATGCCCAGCTTCGCGCAGGAGAAGAGCGGCATTGCCCATGCCTGTCCCACAAATGCTCATAAAGTAGATTCTCACGGGCTCCACACTCCCTTCATCCTCCCACTTGCGACAATGCAAAACTCACTTTGCCGGATGATTCGTTAGGAGCGGAAATTCATCACCGTAGCGGGCTTCTCTTCCCGTTACGATATCGGCCAGCGCTCTCGGGCGAGCAAGCCATTCGCGGCGCTTCGAATAGCGAAACTCAGGTGAATCAACATCTGCCGCCACAAAGCCCCACGCGTTCAGACCCGACCAGCGAGCTAGAAAAACCGCCCGGTGGGCATGGTAGCGCTGTGTCACGACGATGATCGTCTCAAAGCCAAAGACGCGCTTGGCCCGCAGGACGCTATCGAGGGTGCGCATTCCAAGCGGATCGACAATGATCGCATCGGCACCGACGCCCCTTCGCCTCAGATAGCGCCACATATATTCGGTTTCACCGTAGCCTGTTCCATCGCTTCCGCCGCTCACTAAAAGACGAGAAACAACCCCAGCTCGGAACAATTCAAGTCCCGCATCGAGCCGCGCATCGAGCGTCGGGCTTCCCGGCCCAGCTCCCAAAATAACTGCGATCGGAGCATTCGGCACGGCCTCTACTTCCGTCTCAAGATGTGATAAAGATAGCCCTAAAACGGTCAGGTTCGGTCCGAGAAAAATGCCACAGAAAAGAGTGAACCCAAGTCCCAAGACCCATTTCACAATTCGCACTGATCGCTGTATGCCCATTGATTGCACTTCTTAGATGCTTGGAATTCTTTCGCCTACGTCAACTGTCGCGAACCTGAAACGACGGAGGCATTGACCTTTCAGTCGAATCCTAGCACCCCATTCCTATGACCGGTAAAAACCTCACCGTCCTCATCATTGGCAGCGGTGGCCGAGAGCACGCTCTCGTCCGTGCCTGTAAACAAAGCCCACTCGTTCACTCAGTCGTCGCCGCTCCGGGGAACGGAGGAATGGCAACTGATGTTCCCTGTTTTCCAATCGACGCCGAGAACCCGACGGCGGTCTTAGAACTGGCTCAACGACACAACGCTGACCTTGTCATCGTCGGACCTGAAGCTCCCCTCGCTGCGGGCGTGAGTGACGCACTCATCGAAGCCGGCATACCGGCCTACGGCCCAACCCTCGCCGGAGCACGCCTCGAAGCTTCCAAGGTCTACTGCAAAGATTTTCTCGCCCAATACCAGATTCCTACAGCCGCCTACGGTGCCTTCACCGATGCCGATGCCGCTCGCAAGCATCTCGAGCAAAACCCTGCTCCAGCGGTGGTCAAAGCTAGTGGCCTTGCCGCGGGTAAAGGGGTCCTCATGTGCAGTACTCAGACGGAAGCGCTGGTTGCCGTAGAAGACATGCTAGGCGAAAAGAAATTTGGCGAAGCCGGAGAGGAAATCGTCATCGAAGAATGGCTTCAAGGTGAGGAAGCTTCGATCATGGTCATGGTCAGCGGCGAAGATTTCGTCTGCCTGCCCGTGAGCCAAGACCACAAGCGCGCAGGAGAAGGTGACACGGGCCTCAATACCGGCGGCATGGGAGCCTATGCACCCGCCTCGGTCGTGACTCCGGAGATGCAGGCCCTGATTGACGAGACGATCATTCGCCCAACCCTCAGAGGTTTCACGAAGGAAGGCATCGACTACCGAGGAACCCTTTACATTGGCCTTATGCTCACGCCTGAAGGACCCAAGGTCTTGGAGTTCAACGTGCGCTTTGGAGACCCAGAATGCCAAGTTCTTCTTCCACTCTGCGAGACTGACCCCGTCGAGCTCCTCTATGCCTGCGCAACACGCACGCTCAAACCCGCCGAAGTAAAACTCAAGGACGCCGCCTCAATCATTATCGTCCTCGCCGCCAAAGGCTATCCGGAAGCCTATCCCAAAGGCGACGTGATCCAGTTTCCTGATACACTACCCGACGATGTCCACATCATCCACGCTGGAACGAAGCGCCTCGAAAATGGCGACATCGTAACCTCTGGCGGCCGTGTCCTCGGTGTTGTTGCCGTGGCTCCTACGCTCGAGGAAGCCAAAGACAAAGCTTACGCCGTCGCCGATCAAATCGACTGGCCGAACAAATACCTCCGGCGTGACATCGCATGGCGAGAGTTTGCGCGTCTTGAGTCCTAGGGAGCCTACCTGGGGATTTAAAGACGCTCCCTAGCGATCCATCACCTCGTCAATTGCATTTTGTTGGCGAGCAACATCGTGCAAGGTGACAATACCGACCATCCGGCGCGGATCTTTCGTGCTCACGACCGGTACCTGTAGGACGTCGTCTACAACCAACGTCTGAGCAACATCGCGGATAGACTGCTCCGGCTTAACGGTCACCGATGGTTTACCACGGACGATTTCTCCTACCGTGATATCCTGTTTATCGCGCACGCGTTCATTTAACTCGTGATGCGTCGTGACACGCCGACCAAAAGGCCACCGTCATCTAGAACTGGATACGCGTGGTGTTTGTGATGCTCGTCAACAACCCGAGTGATTGCTTTGCGGGCAAGTTCGCGACTTCCGACCGATACCACGTCGAAGGTCATAATCGTTGAAATCGGCAAATTCTGCCAGTCGCGATCACCACGGTAGTGCGGCATCTTGCGCAGGTTAATCTTATCTTGAACAATGAGGGAGTCATACAACGAGACGGCTTCAAAGCGGGAACTCAGAAGCCATGCCACGGCGTTGCCAATGATGAGAGGCAGGATGAGCGCATACTGCCCAGTCATCTCCCAGATGATCATAATCGAAGTCAGGGGACAGCGAATGACCGCGGCAAAAAGCGCTCCCAACCCAAGCAATGCCATCGCTCCGACGATCTCGGCCTCGTATCCAAAAACGAACTGTCCAAAGAGGCCCAACAACCCGCCTAGCAGTGCGCCCATGAAAAGCGTCGGAGCAAAAAGACCCCCACTACCGCCGCTCGAGTAGGCAATGACCGTAGCCAAAAACTTTCCAACAAGAAGTGCTACAATGACACCGATCGACAACAAGCGGCCGTTCAGAACCTCATCCGCATCGTTGTAGCCGACACCGAAAACACCCATCCGCCCTTCGGTTAGAGCCATCACTGTTATCGCGATGAGCCCAACTCCGAGTCCACCTGCAGCAGGCCGGATCCAGATAGGAATCTCACTTTCGCGACTCTTCTTTCGTGCCCAAAGCAGTGAGACAACAAATCCGCGCCCGAGGAGCGCTGCGAGTAAACCAAGCGGCAATGCCAATAGCATCCACCAGTCCGTACCGATTAATCCGAGTTCGATATCAAAGGCTGGATGATTACAATCAACTCAGCTACACCCGTTCCATAACGTCCCCAAGGCTCCATCCCAAGCTTAGTAAAGAGATCTATCGATTCCTGAGCTCCCAGAAACTTAAAGAAGAGTGTTTGTCCCAATAGTATGGAGACAATAACTCGAAGAAGAAGAGAAACTTTCGAGGCCATAATAGATGCTTTCGTTTAATTCGCCGAGTGCTTCATGGAGGGACCTGTGGCGCTGCACTCGTTCAGCGGACTTCACTAAGAGAACCAGAATGAACATTCATTCCGAATAAAATCGTATCCCGCGGATTAAAGTTACGCGAACGATTTACCGCACCCACACGTCGATTCGGCATTCGGGTTTTTAATTTCGAATCCCTTCCCCATCAATCCATCGTCGAAATCGACGACCGAGCCATCCAGCTGCTCAAGGCTCTTTTTATCGACGCGAAAGGCGACGCCTTCGCTCTCCATCGCGAGATCGTCATCTTTGCCAGGATCAAAGCCCATTCCATACTCGAATCCAGAGCAGCCGCCCGAGCTTATAAAAATGCGCAAAGGTAAATCAGTGCCTTTATCAGACTGAAGCTGAGTGACCGCTTTAGCCGCTCGACTTGTTAAGGTAATCATCGCTCAAATCAACGAACTCAGGGGTCAGATGTCAATCCAGCGCCAGCATTAGTAGCGCATGTCAACTAAGCCGCGCGCACAGTCATCGATTCGGATCGGGCAAAAAGCAACCGCGGCAAACACACTACGGCAAGACATGGGCCAATTTGTGAAAGCATATTTCATGCTCATTTTGAGATCACGCTTGCACGCCGCGTCAGATAACCCACTTTCGAGCTCGTGACCCATCTGAGGGAGTTAGAAGACTCAATCACCTATGAACTCCTTAGGCCCATTGCCGAAGGCGGGATGGGCTCCGTCTACGAAGGCCTCCAGCGGGGTTTAGACGGCTTCCGTAAACGTTTAGCAATCAAGGTGATACGAGAGGAGTACTCCTCGATCAAAGCCTTTAGGAACAACTTTCCGGGTGAAGCGCGCCTTGTCGCAGACCTGATTCACAACTGCATCGTCCAGACCTACCACTTGGGTGAAAGCCATGGCCAATACTACATGGTGATGGAATTCGTAAACGGGATTAATCTCGAAGAATTCATTCTCCAGCACCGCGCCCTAGGGAACGAAATTCCGGTCGAATTGGCAGCCTTCATCATTTCGCGGGTTTGTCGCGGCCTCGCCTATGCTCACACCAAAAAGGACCGCGAAGGCAATCCGCTCGATATCGTGCACCGCGATGTCAACCCGCGCAATATCATGATCTCCTTCGAAGGTGATGTGAAGCTGACCGACTTCGGCATCGCGAAGGCCTTCAAGCTCATGTATAACGAAGAAGGCCGTGTTATCGCTGGGAAAGACGAATACCTCTCCCCCGAGCAAGCCGCACGCGAGGTGACGGATGCAAGGGCTGACCTCTTCTCCTGCGGAGTCGTCCTGTCCGAGCTCATCTGCGGGTATAACCCCTTTGAGTCGAACGAAACCCCTGAGCAGACGCGCGCCAACATCGTCGCGATGCCACTCCCCCAATGGTCTGAAATACGGCGACCGCTCAGCGACGATATTTCAGAGATTCTAAACCGCGCCCTAGAGCGATCACGCGAACACCGATTCGATGATGCTGAAGCAACGATGCAGGCCCTCGAAATCTCACTGTATAGCGACGGCTATGGCCCGACCTCAGAGAAACTAGCCCGCTACGTCAGTGCCCTCTTTGCCAATGGGCGTGCTTACGCCGACGACGTCAATGCGGTCAAGCAGTCGACTTTCGGACTCAATCCGCGCGCCACAAACGACAAGTCTTACTGATGCCTTCCCAGGGATTTCAACAGGTTCAGAAGCTGTCGCAGTCGCAAGTCCTCGCGCCTCAGCTACGGCAGTCCCTCAAGATACTGCAGGTGCCAGCCCTTGAGCTACGCAGTGCCATCCTCGAAGAACTTCAGAGCAACCCAGCCCTCGAAGAGCTCTCCACCGAAGGCATCTCATCGGTCGAAGAGCAAAGCGGCCCAGTCGAAACGCTCAACGAGGACGGAGAGCGTGTCCCTGAAAAAACCGAATCGAAGGAAGTTCTCGAATTCGGCGAAGACTTCTCTGTCTTACAAAAACTCAGCGACGACTGGGCCGACATCATGCACCAGGAGTCGGGCGAGTTCGAATACACGAGCGACGACGCCAAACGACGCCAGCACTTCTTCGATTCAGTCACGGGCGAAACCTCGATGCAGGAAAATCTTATCGAGCAAGCGCGCATGCAAGAAGCTGACGAGGAAACGATCAAGGCGCTCGAATATCTCGTAGGCAGCCTCGACGATCGCGGATTCATGACCACGAAGGCTTCCGAAATCGCACTCTACAGTGATCTTCCTCTGCGCACCGTGCAGGAAGCAGGACGCCTCTTAAAGACCCTCGAACCGCCAGGGATCGGCGCCGAAGACGTCCAGGAATGCCTTCTCATTCAACTTCGCCTCAACCGGCGAGGAGGCAGTATCGCGGCGGAAATCGTCCAAGACCACTGGCAACTTCTACTACGCAGGCGTGTGCCAGACATTGCTCGACGCATGAGCCTGACGACTGAAGACGTGCAGCAAGCCGTGCTTGAAATCGCCCGCCTTGACCCATCCCCCGGGCGGCAATTTTCTGAGGACGCCAACCGCGTCATCGTGCCCGACATCACCGTCTCACAAGATGACATGGACGAGTGGCAAATCGAGCTGCACAACGACTACATTCCACGCCTTCGCATCTCTCCCGTCTACAAAGAGATGATGGCTAAGGGCGTTCTCAAGGGGAAGGACCGTGAATTTCTACAAGAAAAGTTTCGTAGTGGAAAATTTCTGATCAGCTCGATCGAGCAACGACAGCAGACGATTGAACGCATCACGCGTGAGATCCTCATTTATCAGGAAGCTTTTTTCGAAGAAGGGAGTTCTAAACTAAAGCCCCTCACGATGAACCAAATCGCTGAACGCGTCGGCGTTCACGAAACAACCGTCAGCCGGGCGATCGCGAATAAATACATCCGCACACCACATGGCATCTTCGAGTTGAAGTATTTCTTCACCCCCGGATACGAAGGACAAAACGGAACCGCGCTCTCGAACACTTCGGTCAAAGAGCGCATTGCTAAAATCATCGAAGACGAACCTTCTTCAAAGCCTCTCAGCGATCAGAAAGTCGTCGAAGTCTTGGCAGGTGAAGATGTTAAAATCGCCCGTCGAACGGTCGCAAAATACCGCGAAGAACTCGGAATCCTTCCGACTAACCTCCGTCGCCAATACGCTTAGTCCCCGTGGCTACCTCACCGCCATCAGCCCTTTGGCAAGGCCCTACCCTTGTTCTCGATTGCTCGACGATGCACACCCAGATTGGCATCATCGAAAACGCCGTCTGGCTCGCCTTTACTGAAACAAAGGGCGATGCCCTTGAGACAATCTTCCGCAGCATCGATCAGGTTTTAAAGGAAACAGGGCGAACCCTCAGCGAGATCGCCTCGGTGGCGATAGGCATCGGTCCCGGATCGATCCTCGGCCTTCGCCTCTCGCTCATGGCTCTCGAGACCTGGCGCGCCCTCCCGCAGCTCAAGCACTGGCAGTGCTACGCTTTTCACGGGCTCGAACTACAGGCCCAGTTCCTCCGCACCAGAAGCCAAGACGACTTCCACCTCATGAGCGACTTTCGGGGCGAAAGCTGGCACCTGATCAGCGTTGTCGATGGCGTTCCCGCCCCTCTCCAGATCGCCGACGACGAAGCGCTCAAGTCACTCCCAGGGACGCTTTACTACAGCCCGACCGGACGTGGCCGCCAAAAGATGCCGAGGAGCGACACCACCGAGGCCGTGTTTTCCCTTTCAAAGCTGCCGGCCCTTGCACCCGGCACTTGGGCCAAAAAGGTTGAGACGCCTGAGCTCTACCTGCCTAGCCCGCCTGTATTTAAAAAATGGGACGCAAAACCACACCGAGGCCATGCCTAGCTCGCCCAAAATGAGAATACCGCCCCACATTCGCGCATGGGTCGAAATCGATCTAGGCCGACTGGAGGCGAACGTCGCCACAGTGCGAACGGCCCTTCCTAAGCACCTCCAATACATCGCAGTGGTTAAAGCAGATGCCTATGGGCATGGATTAGAAGCTGTCGTGGAGCGCCTTATGCGTGCTGACGTCGATGTCTTCGCAGTCGCTAACCTCTCTGAAGCCAATACGATTCGTGAGATTGGAACAGGCTGGCCAATCTTGGTTCTCTCCGCCCTCCTTCCCGGTGAGGAAACCCAAGCGGTGCAACTCGGCATCATGCAGACCGTGTCTAGCGAAGGCGAAGTGCACCGCCTCCAACGAGCCGCCTGCAAATTTAAAAAGCCAGTCCGCGTTCACCTCAAAATCGACACCGGAATGGGCCGCCTCGGTGTCTTGCCTGCCGCCGCTAGCGGCGTCTATCAAGCGATCTGCAATAGCTCACACTTAGAGCTCGCCGGCATCTCGACCCACTTTGCTGATTCCAACGCCGACCCAGACTACACCGCGATTCAGCGAGAACGTTTTCTAAAAACGCTCAACGTCCTCAATCATTCGGACGCTAACGATCAGCTCGTCCATGCCGATAACAGCGCCGGCCTCGACACTTTTCCTCCGGGCGGACCTTTCAATGGAGCTCGCGTCGGACTGCTTCAATTTGGTGTTAGCCCTCACCCTGGCTCGCTCCTCGCGACGGTACGCACTCTGCCCGTCCTCACCTTTCACACCCGCCTGTCACTTATCAAAACACTCCCGGAGGGGCACAGCGTCAGCTATGGACGCACCCACCAACTGAGCAAAGAAACCCGCATCGGCGTTCTCTCAGCCGGCTATGGAGACGGCATTCCAACCGCCTTTAGCAACTCCGGGCACATCCTCCTACGCGGACAAAAGTGCCCGATCTTAGGACGCGTCACGATGGATCAGACAATGATCGATTTGAGCGCTGTTCCAGAGGCTGAAGTGGGCGACACTGCGACCCTCATTGGAGACCAGGGGGCGCACGCTATCACGGCCCGCGAGTTTGCCTTTTCAAGCCATCAGATCCCGTGGGAAGCCTTTTGTGCGATCACCGGACGGGTGGCGCGTTTTTATCGAACAGATACGGCTCTCTAATCCCACAGATACTCGTTCTACACGATTGACGCGAACCCCCGTATTATCCGACTATCAGTCTCTACCCTATTACACCCCAAATGAGTCCAACCACCTCCCTAACGGAACTCGATTCCGCGGTCATTCGTTTTGCCGGTGATTCCGGTGATGGCATGCAAACCGTCGGTGATCAATTCACTGACAGCAGCGCCCTTGCAGGTAACGATATCTGCACCCTTCCGGATTTCCCCGCTGAGATCCGTGCGCCCGCTGGATCTCTCCCCGGCGTATCTGGATTTCAACTACAATTCGGACGCACAGAGGTGCTCACTCCCGGCGATGCACCCGATGCCCTCGTCGCGATGAATCCCGCCGCGCTGAAGACAAATTTAGGCGATCTCACTCGAGGTGGACTCCTCGTGGTCAACACCGCCGCTTTCACAGACGCCAATCTAAAGCTCGCCGAATACACCGAAAACCCTCTCGAAGTTCCCGAGCTGGACGAAAACTACGAGGTCATCCGCATCGATCTCAACCGGCTCACGATCGAAGCCCTCGCCGAGCTTGAGATGAGCCAGCGCGACAAGCTCCGCTGCAAAAATTTCTTCGCCCTTGGTTTCATGTATTGGGTGTATGGCCGCCCGATCGAAGCCACGCTCAAGTTCATCAATTCAAAGTGGTCGAAGAAGAGACCCGAAGTCGCCGACGCGAACATCAAGGTCCTGAAAGCCGGCTACTACTTCGGCGAAACAACCGAAATATCGCGGAACCGCTACCAGATCGCAGCCGCAGCCGTCAGCCCAGGCATCTATCGGAAAATCGCTGGAAACGAGGCCCTTGTTATCGGACTCATTGCTGCCGCCAAACAAGCGAAGCGTGATCTCCTCTACTCCGGCTACCCGATCACCCCCGCTTCCTCGATCCTCGAGAACCTAGCAAGCTACAAGGCCTATGGCGTTAAGACCGTCCAAGCGGAAGACGAAATCGCTGCGATCGGTATCGCCCTCGGCGGAAGCTACAGTGGACACCTCGGCGTCACTGCCACGAGTGGACCTGGACTGTGCCTGAAGAGTGAATTTCTAGGCCTCGCTCATGCGGTCGAACTTCCCCTCATTGTCATCGACGTGCAGCGCGGCGGCCCGAGTACCGGCCTTCCAACCAAGACTGAGCAGGCCGACCTTCTCATGGCCCTCTTTGGTCGCCACGGCGAATGTCCGACACCGGTCATCGCCGCCTCGACGCCCAGTGACTGTTTCGAAACCGCGATCGAAGCCACTCGCATTGCACTTAAATATAGCACTCCAATCATCATTCTGAGTGACCTCTACATCGCCAATGGGTCAGAACCATGGGAGGTGCCTGAAGCATCGAGCCTTCCAGATCTCTCCGTTCCACTCGCTCCCGAAGGCAAGCCTTACGTAACCTTTGCGCGCGACAAAGAGACCCTCTCACGCACCCAAGCGATTCCCGGCCAACCTGGCCTTGAGCACCGTATCGGCGGCCTCGAAAAAGAGGAAGGTGGAGCCGTTTCTTACGACCCGGATAATCACGAGCAGATGAGCCGACTGCGCGCCGAAAAGATCGCACGCATCGCCGACTCAATTCCTCCCACTCAGATCAACGGCGACACCTCCGGCGATATTCTCATCATTGGATGGGGTGGCACCTACGGGGCAATCACCGCCGCCGTGAATGGCTTGCGCACCGAGGGATATAAAGTGAGCAATATCCACATCCGCCATATGAATCCTTTGCCAAAAGATATTAAGGCCATCGCGGCGAACTTCGACCAAGTGCTCATCCCAGAGATCAACTTTGGCCAGCTCTCGTTCATCCTTCAGCCCGTCCTTGATCGAAAGATAGAGACCTTTAATCAACTCAAAGGTCGCCCCTTCAGAGTTGAGGAAATGAAGAACCACATCGTCGAACTCCTCAAAGCCTAACCCTCTACCCCCGACCGCGTCATGACTACGACAGCCGAAGCCCCCTTAACGAAAAAAGATTTTGTCACCTCAAACGATGTTCGCTGGTGCCCCGGCTGCGGTGATTACGCCATCCTCAATGCCCTCCAGCGCGTCCTCCCTGAGCTCGGCATACCGAAAGAGGATTACGTCATCGTCAGTGGGATCGGCTGCTCAAGCCGCTTTCCTTACTACATGAACACCTACGGGTTTCACACCATCCACGGCCGCGCTCCCACCGTCGCGACAGGGGTCAAAGTCGCCAACCCAAAGCTCTCCGTCTGGATCATTACGGGCGACGGCGATGGCCTCTCGATTGGCGGAAATCACTTGATGCACCTCATGCGGCGCAATGTGAACGTCAACGTCCTCCTCTTTAATAACCGCATCTACGGGCTCACAAAAGGCCAATACAGCCCGACCTCAGAAGAGGGAACGCGGACGAAGAGCACCCCGATGGGATCGGTCGATCGTCCCATAAATCCACTACGTTTTGCTCTAAGTGCTGAAGCTGGCTTCATTGCCCGCACCTTAGACAACAACGTGAAGCACATGGTCTCGACCTTCAAAGCAGCCCACGAACACCCGGGCCTCAGCTTCGTCGAGATCTTACAGAACTGCGTCATCTTTAACGACAAGACTTGGGACCCCGTCTACAGCAAAAAGACGCGGCAAGATAACCTACTCTTCCTCGAAGAAGGCAAACCCCTCTTCTACGGCGCTGAAAAGAACAAAGGCCTGCGCATCGACCAGACGCTCAAACCAGAGATCGTCACGGTCGGCGAAAACGGCGTCACCGAAGACGACATCATCGTCCACCGCCCAAGAGATCCAGAGCCCCTCTACTCCTCCATGCTCGCGCAGCTCAACTACCCCGAATACCCGAGCGTAGCAGGCATTCTACGACAAATCGAACGCCCCACCTACGAGAGCCTCGTCGCTGATCAAATCACCGCTGCCCAAGTACGCAAAGCACCTGGCAGCCTCGACGACCTCATTCGAGGCGACGCATCCTGGACGGTCTAGAACGCCTCGTTTTTGAGGTCTCGCTCCATCAGGGCAGTGAGCGCGGCAAGGAGGTTTTGGCCTTCGAAGAGGATGCTGTAGACTTGATCAAGGATGGGAGCGCTGATCCCTTCTTCTTGGCAGATGGCATGGAAACAAGCCGCGCTGCGATAGCCTTCGACCGTCATCCCGCTTTCTAGGAGCTGTTCGACGGTTGAACCTTCAGCGAGGAGTTTTCCGAAGCGTCGGTTCCGGCTTTCGTCACCATTGCACGTAAGCATCAAGTCACCGAGGCCAGAGAGGCCAAAAAATGTTTCGGGGTTACCACCAAGGGCTCCACCGACCCGAACAAGCTCGCGTAGCGCCCGAGTAACGAGCGCAGCGGTACTGTTATGACCGAGCCCAAGTCCTATCCCCATTCCCGCCGCAATCGCGTAGACATTTTTCAGGCAACCACCGAGCTGCACACCGACAGGATCATCACTCGTGTAAACACGGAGGGTGCGATCACTCATGGCGGCTTGGAGAGCTTGTGTTTCTTTGGCCGGAGCTTTTGTCCCGAGGACGATGGCGGAGGGTTGGCCTTTCGCCACTTCACTCGCAAAGGTAGGCCCAGATAGCACCCCGATTTGATACCCGGGCAGCTCATCTTCCATTACCTCAAGGGGCAAACGGTTGGTATCCACTTCCAGTCCTTTGCAGAGGGCAAGGACCCAGCGCAGATTAGTCGCGAGACCGGATTTTGCTTTGAGCTCCTTGCAGGTGTCGCGGAGGAATTTCGATGGGCAGGCTAAGATCGCAACATCCGCCTCCATCAGCGCAGGAGTGAGCTCCGTTGAAATCTGAAAACTGGCCGGTAATTCGACGCCCGGGAGGCGGCGCTTGTGCTCGCGCCGGGTTGTCATTTCAAGCGCTTCTTCGAGATCTCGAGCAATCAGCGTAACGCGGTGACCGGATCGATCTAGATGCAACGCCAGGGCAGTTCCCCAAGCACCGGAAGGATAGACACAAATATTCATTCAGAAGTAAAATTGATCGCTAGTCGAAGATGGGTTGTCGAAGCTCATAATCTGATCGTCGTTCGGAGACTGGCAACGCTTGCTTTTATCTTCTCGATGACCGACGACAGGAATGGCTCTGCTTACACCCTCCCATGATTCGAAGATTTTTCCAATGGCGCGCTAAACGACGGCTCGCGCGCACCCGCTACCGCTTCGATCGACGGAGCTATCCGGGGCGGTTTCAGGCCGGATTTTTAAGCCACCTCCAACAGGGTAGCTTTTGGGAGATGAATAAGAATCCGCGCTTACGTCGCCGGGGCCGGCGCCAGACCGTGCTCCTCCTCCTCGTTATCATCGGCACGATACTTCTGATCTGGGGAATTATAACCAGCATCGAAGGGATCAAACTGTTTGCCCTCCAGACGTCCTCTATAAACTGACCGACAATGATTTCTGCTCCCACTCAAATTGCTCTCATCGGTGACTTCGTCGCCATCGTTTGGCCCGACGAGCGCGAAGACGTCCACGCCATGGATGCGCTCCGTGCGGCCTCCCCGAGCGCCGAAAACAAAGGCGAAGCCGATCTCTTCGGGCACGTTCACGGGGGAGATCCCCGGACGGAGTATCCCGGCGTAAAAGTCGACAACTGGGAATGGGTCGGCTCCTACGCGGTGCGCTTCATCTTTTCCGACAGCCATCAAAGCGGTCTTTTTAGCTACGAACTTTTACGCGAATTAGGCGAGGACACGGCTAACTCGTAGACCTGTGTATGCGCACATTGAACACTCCATCCGGAGGCTAGTCTGACCCTAAGACCCCATAAAGGTGGAGTCTCATTCCGGATTCGCATTTTGTCAGATTCTTACCAATATCAGCGCAATACTCTTTATAAGTCGAAGTGAGCCCCTTCCTGATCGATATACCAGTTACCCAATGAGATTGTTCCCACTTTACACCCTCGCCGCCTTCCTCTTCCTCTCGATCTCGTCGCTCAGCGCGAAGTTCGAGCACCGCCCAACGGCCGAAGAGCGTCAAAGCATGCAGCGCGAAACACGCATCGCGATAGAGTTTCTTCAGGACTACCACCTAAAGAAAATGCCCTTCGCCGATGTCGACAGCGAAGAGCTACTAACGAACTACATGACGACGCTGGATGATCAGCGCCTCTTTTTCCTCCAGACCGACCACGCCGAAGTGGTTGATCGCTTCAAGACCACGCTCAAGCCATCCTATCTCTTCATCGGCGACCTCTACCCCGCCTTCCAGATATACAGCATCTATCAGGAGCAAGTTGAAGCTCGCCTCGACTGGATTTCAGAGCGCCTCAATGGCGAGTTTGATCTCAATCGCGAAGATGAGATCGTCCTCGATCGATCTGAGCTGCTATGGCCCGCAGACAAGGCTGAAGCCGATGCCCTATGGGAGAAACGCATCAGCTTCGATATCATCGCTGAAATCCTCGAAGGCGAAACGCTCCAGCAAGCCAAAGAGAAGATCGGCAAACGCTACGAGCGTCGCCGGAAGTTTCTCCAAGAGTTCGAGATTCATAACATTCAGGAGACTTTTCTCAGCACCCTCACGACGCTCTACGATCCCCACACTAAGTTTTTCTCGTGGGACAGTGCGCGTGAATTTGACATCGCGATTTCTAATTCACTCATCGGCATCGGTGCGCAACTGCGCGACGTCGAAGGCTACTGCGTGGTCGAGCGAGTGCTGCCTGGCGGCCCAGCCGAGCTGAGTGGACGTATCCACCCCGGCGACAAAATTGTGGCGGTCGCTCAAGGAGCAAAAGGAGAGCCCGTTGACGTCGTCGGCATGAAGCTGCGCCGTGTCGTTCACATGATCCGTGGCGAGCCCAGCACAACGGTGAAGCTCACGATCCAAGCTCCCGATGGCCAAATCCGTAAGATTGTCAGCATGAAGCGCGATCGCATCGAGCTCGCATCCAATCTTGCGAAAGCCGAGCTGATCGAGCTTCCGCATGGCGATAAAACCGTCATGGTCGGTAAGATCGAGCTCCCCTCCTTTTACGGCGAAGGCGATTTTGAAGACGGCGGAACAAGCACCAGTGCCGACGTTAAAGAGCTTATCGAGAAGCTCAGAGAATTCGACATTCAGGGGCTCATCCTCGACCTCCGACGTAACGGTGGTGGCCGCCTCGACGAGGCCGTTCGCCTCACGGGACTCTTTATCGAAACCGGGCCTGTCGTGATGAAGCGCAGCTTCGATGGCAAGGTGAGCGAAGACTGGGACGAAAACGCAGACATCACTTACGATGGTCCACTCGTCGTCTTGACCTCACGGATGAGCGCTTCCGCCAGCGAAATCATGGCGGGCGCACTCAAGAGCTACAACCGTGCGATTGTGATCGGCGACGAGTCGACTTACGGGAAAGGCACCGTTCAGACCCTCCTCCCGATTGCTCGGAAGAGCAGCAGCCCATTCTGGACGACACCGCCGAAGTGGGGCCAGTTGAAGCTCACGATCCAACAATTTTACCTGCCCGATGGCGTCTCCACGCAAGAGCTTGGAGTGCCTTCCGATATCGTTTTTCCGAGCCTCACCGAGTCGCTCATCGAAACCGAAGGGGAGCAACCCTACGCTCTAGCTTGGGACGAGATCAGCACCATCGGCTTCGACGATGCGACGAAAGATTGGAGCACCCCGATCACAACCGTCACCCAAGAGACGATCGATCGCCTTCAAGAGCAGAGCCATCTGCGCCAAGCCACCCTCCCCGAGTTTGAATTCTTCGACCGCGAGCTGGAATGGCGACGCGACTTGATCGAGAAAGAAAGTTTCTCTCTCAACCTCGAGCAGCGCCGCACCGAAATCGAAGAACAGAAAGCCCAGCGGCGGGCCTTTGAAGATGAGCGCAAGCACCTGAGCAAGGAACTCGCCTTCATTGCTCAGCCTGTGAAACTTGATTTAGCCTCAGCGCAAGACGAGGTGCATCAAGCCAAGCTCAGCGAAACACCTCTTCCAAACGGCGAATCCCGTGCGAACCAATTTTATCAGAAGATCTTCTACTATCAAGCGGATGAAGCGAGTGACATTGAAGAAATCTGGGTCGAATACATCGACTACGAAGAGATGGTAACACACTCCACTGTCCTGGCCGAATGCGTCGGATCAGTGACTGGAACGGATGTCACTTCAGAGGTGATGGAAAGTATTTTGACCACGCTCAAAAACGCCGACCGCTACGGAAACTTCGATGTCAAAGGCCCCTTCAAAACTCACCTCGGCGAAACCCTCACCGATGAGAAGCTCGAAGCCATCCTTCCAAACTTTTTCGCGAAGATCGTTGAACTCGATGAGGACCTCCTCCGCAAGCGCCCCGTTCTCGACATCCATCTGCGCGAAAGCCTGCGAGTGATTGCGGACTGGATTGAGTTGGAAGAATCGAATTCAGACGAGCCTTCCATCGCTGCAGCCAAGACCGAGATGCCGACGGCGACGGCGGAGCAGCTCTAAGCGACAGACTTTTTCGGAATATTCGCCACTTTCAACCCTCATTGGATCATGCCTGACGCTTCAAAAAAGAGACTGTTCTGGATACGCATTGGTGTCCTCGCGATTATCAGCGCCGTTGCCTATTTTGCGAACGTTGAGATCCAAAGCTATCTCGGCGAAAAAACCCGCGGCGCCATCGGCCTTGAGCTTCGCAGCCTTGAAGACGCAACCGCCATCGCCGTGGCAGAAGGCAAACCCATCCTCGTCGAGCTCTCCGCCGTCTGGTGCCCCGCCTGTCGCAAGTTCGACAAAGCCGTGCTTTCCGACCCAAGCGTGCAAGCGCAGATCAACGCTGGTTTCGTCTTTGCTCACCTTGAATATGAGAGTGACGAAGGCGAAGCGTTCATGCAGCTCCACAACGTGAAAGGATTTCCCACGACCTACATTTTAAACACCGACGGCACACTCATCCGTCAGCTCAGGACGACGATGAACCCCGTCAAGTTCAGCGAGCAGCTGAGCTTGTAAGAAGTCGTTCGATCTGGACCGAATTTTTTAAACGGTCAGCCAATAAGCAAAGTACGGATCGAGGGTGATCGCACCCTTCTTATCCGTCTTGATCGTATCGTGGCTAAGAATGTCGCGGCACGCCTTGAGCCCTTCAAAGCTCTCGTCCAAAGCACTCAAAGCAACCGTCTGTCGCTTCTTCGAGAAGTTGAATAAGCAGACGATATGTTCGCCCCCGATCGGACTGATGCGGACGAAGCAGAAGAGTTCCGTGCCTACATCACGAATGACCTGCGACGCATCAGGACTGAAGGCAGAGTGATTACCCCGGCGCTCAAGCCAGAGGTGATAGCGGGCAAAAATCCGCGCTTGGCTGCCTGTATTTTCATCGAGCGCAGCCTTCAGTTCCGCTTCTTTCCACTGGCGACGGTTGAGTGTGCGAGCTCGCCCTGTCTCCTCGAATCCTTCGACCCAGTTTGTCCCTCCGATCAAATTTTGAATGTAGACCGCAGGCACCCCACGAAAGGCTAAGACGACCGCCTGCGAGCAAAAGAAGCGCGCCATCGAGAGGCCTTCATCATCAGGAATCTTAAGCGCATCGATGTAACTACAGTTGAGCTCATACGGCTGCTCCGAACCATCCGGCATCGATCGCATCGAGACTTGTCCGCCGCGCGCTTTGACTTCGTTAGCAATCCACATCAGTTCGTCCGTCGCTAAGATACCCTGCAGCGGACGCACGCCGATCCCATCATGCGACGAGGAGAAATTCAGGAACGTCTGCCCCGGAGGCAGCGCTGGCAAGGTGTCCGCCCACGCCGTGAGGTGCTGTGTATCTCCCCTCAGCAAGGCATGGAGCAAGAGCGGCGGGAGAGAAAAGTTATAGACCATGTGGGCTTCATCACCCTGCCCAAAGTAGGAAATATTCTCATCGTGAGGCACATTCGTCTCCGTCAACAGAACGACATCCGGAGCGACAATTTCGAGAACGTCGCGGAACAGCTTCACCACCTCATGCGTCTCTGGCCGGTGCATGCAATCGGTGCCGATCTCTTTCCAGAGGAAGGCGATCGCATCGAGCCGGAGGATGCGGCAGCCTTTCTCGATATAGAGAAAGAGAATGTCGAGGAACTCAAAGAGGACGTCGGGGTTACTCCAATTGAGGTCGACTTGATCCTCGCTGAAAGTCGTCCACACGTGGCTCTTACCGTAGCGTGAATTGAACTCTGTCAAGAGCGGCCAAGGGCGTGGACGGACCACCTTGGATAGGTCCGCTTCCGGATCTGTCGGGTGGAAATAGTAGCACCCTGGAGCAACGCCCATGACGTAGTCTCGGAACCACGCGCTCTCCTTTGAGCAGTGGTTCAAAACGAGATCAAACATCAGGTTAAAGTCTTCCCCGAGATTCACCACATCGACCCAGTCGCCCGACGACGGCTCGACTTTCCGGTAGTCGATGACGGAGAAGCCATCATCAGAGGACCAGGGCGAGAACGGCAGCAAGTGAACAATCGAGATCGCACCGCGCAGGCGCTCATTACAGAAGTCATGCAGACATTGGAGCGGATTCCGGTTCCCCGTTTCGTCTGATATCGTGTCCGCGTAGGTGATAAGCAGAACGTCATTCGGCCCCCAAAAGCGGGTATGCGGGCTCACGTCGTCGCCCACCCCATAGCGCCCCAGAAGCATAAAGAAACGATCCATTAGCTCCGGCGCCTGTTCGCCATAGAGGGTGGTCAGACGCCGACGAAGGCCTTGGGCCTGCTGCTTTGTAATGAATTTCATAGGACAATCGGTGGTGCGCGCTGAGTGGTGACTAGGCCTTTTTCGCTTTCGCTGGTTTCGCCTTAGAATCCTTCTTTAGCGGTTTCGCGGTCTCGTCTGCTTCGATCGGGAACGGCGGTGCGCTCGGGCGCGATGGCGGTGCCCAGCCGGTGAGGCTGGTCAAGACGGTGCGCAAGCTACGGCGCAAGACACTGTAACTGTAGTAACGATTCGCTACCTCGAAATTGTGCTCCACGACCTCGCGATGATACGCCTCATCTGAGAGCAGGCGCTTCACCTCATCCGTCACTTGGCGCGTGATAAAGCCATCGATCACAGCGAGCTTAAAGCCCTTCGGCTCAATGTCCTCAACAAAGATTGAGTAGCGATTGATCACGATAGGTTTTTTAAAGTAGATCGCCTCAAGGAGGGCATTACCAAAGCCCTCGTAGGTGCTTGGATAGGTTACGAGATCGGCGTGTGGATAGAGATCCCAGAGGGTATAGAGCTTACGCCCTTTGCTGTCATATTGCCGCACTTCGCTCACCCGGTCGCCGATGAAAACGAGCTCGACCTCCTCCTCCCGCGCCAGCTCTTCGAGCATGTGTTTATACTCATAGCCCTCGTCCCCGGCCTCATGCGAGATGACGAGCTTGTAGCGCGGGTCGTTGAGCATGCTGACGAGTTTGATCGCGTGTTCGATGCCCTTGCGCGGCACGATGCGGGTGGGTTGAAGAATGAAAATATCATCTTTCGACAGACCGATCTCTTCGCGCACGTCGGCGGAATACTCATCGGGCACCGGAGGTTGCTTTTCGAATTCGAAAACATTCGGCGTCACGATGCTACCGACTCCCTTGCGCAGCGATAGCTGCTGCTGTGCAGCCGCATTGATCACGGTATGGGCGATCGATGGCAGGCGGCACGGAAAAGCTAAGTCGAGGTGGTCTTGCACGGCCGAAATCGAGAAGCGGGTGCGCTCCCAGTAAAAGTCGTGGTGGTGCGCGATGGTCGGGATTCCGGTCTCGGCAATGAACTCGGTGATCGCGATTCCTAGAGGCACATGCATCGGAATAGTGAGCGCGTTTTCCGGAATAAGCACATCGATGCCAAATTTCTGAACAAATTGATACAACGTCCCCTTCAGGTAATCCGCTAGTTCTCGGATGCGGCGCGACACGAGCGGCGCCCGGCGGGTCTGTCCCCAGATCCGCTCATTGATCCACACCACCTCGGGGTGGCCAAAGTATGCCTCGGGCACACACATGCTGATCTCTGGCTGCCGGTCGAGCAAACCACCATACCAGTGCGAGACATGGCGATCATCCCACAGGACCTCGGCCCACTTGGCACTTTCAAGCGAAACCCCGTCGGTCCCAGCAAAGCGCGTAGATACAAATCCAAATCGTTTTCCCATCTTATTTCTAAAGGGCACTGTCGACGAAGCAAAGCTCCGAGCTAAGGTCCGCCGAACACCTTAGAAACAAGCTATTTCGATACCAATGAGAAGCGAAAAGCGGTTATGCCTCCTCAAATTATTGGCATCGCTGGAATGAAATATATTCTTACTTCCGGAAACTTAGCATTCATGCCACTCAAGAAGCGGAATGTCTCTACCGAGCAGTGCCCTGAAGAAAACGTTCTTACAATCCGGCAAGAGACCTGCATATTGAACGACGTCATCGGCCCGTTCACTCCGACTCACCGATTCACAGAATTCATGACCTCCGAATCCACACTAACTGATGTCTTGAGCAAGGTGGAGGGCTACATCCAGCCTCTACAAAAGCTCAGAGAGATCGTCTTGGCCAACACCGTGATGTGCGCTGAGATCGCAGCGCCTACTTTTTCCGAAGAAAAACTCGGCAGCTTTCTCTGCGACCGCTTCACCGAGAGCGAGCTCCTGAACATCTCTACCGATGAAATGGGAAATGCCACTGCCGTCATCCCCGGATCCCTCGGCAAGGACGCAAAGAACATCCTCGTCGCAGCCCACGTCGATAACATCTGGCCCTCCAGCGTCGACCACACCGCCTCGGTTGGGGCGAGTTCAATCAGTGGCGCCGGCGTGGCCGACAACAGCCTTGGAGCCGCCACAATCGCGAGCTTACCGTTCATATTGCAACGCCTTGGCATCGAGCCGCAGCACAACATTGTCCTCCTCGGCGCCACCCAAAGCATGGGCCGAGGCAACCTCGCTGGCCTCAGATTTTTCGTCGAAAACGCTACCATGCCGATCGACTCCGCCCTTTGCATCGAAGGGATCGAACTTGGTCGCCTCAGTTATACCTGCCTTGGGATGAGCCGTTGTGAGATCAGCCTCGAAGCCCCTGAAGTGAAGGATTGGGAAACCCGCGGGCACATTACATCGATCGGAGCACTTTCACGCATCGTTCAGAAAATCCTCGCGATCCCCCTTCCATCCGAGCCGAGGACCTCGATCATTCTCGGGTCCCTCAATGCCGGCAGCGGCTTCAATGTCCCACCGACCAACGCCTACCTTCGCTTCGAGATCCGGAGTGAGGTCCCAGGTATGGTGACGGATGTTCGCGAGCAAATCGAAGAAATCATCAAAGAGGCCAACGCCGAACAACGCTTTCAGGCCAATCTAGAAATACTCGCTCACCGTCGTCCAGGCAGTGTCGGGTTCAGCCACCCTCTCGTCAAAGCCACCCGCGCGATCATGGAAAACCTCGGCCTCAAGCCGAAGATTGCGCCTAGCACGAGCGAACTTTCCGTCCTCCTCGAAAACAACATCCCTAGTCTCACGCTCGGCGTGACCAAAGGTCACCACAAACACAACGTCGACGAATCGATCGAAATCGAGCCCATCTTCACCGGACTCGCTCAGATCGTAGGCGTTCTCCAATACATCGACGGGAGCCTCAATCATGAGTAAAATAACCGCTTGGCTCGAAAAGAACACCTACCACCACGGGGAGTTCTGGGACATCAAAGAGCTCGTCCGCGCGAAAGAGGAAAAGGGCCTTAAAATCAGCCTCTGTATCCCTACGCTCAACGAAGAGAAAACGATCGGCAAAGAGATCGTCATCTTCAAGAGCGAGCTCATGGATCGCTACCCCCTCATCGACGAATTTGCCGTCGTCGACTCCGGTTCGACCGACAAGACGCAGGAAGTCGCTGCTGCCTATGGAGCTGACGTCTACTTCTCAGGAGACATCCTCCCGAAGGAAGGCTTTAAGCGCGGGAAAGGCGAAAACCTCTGGAAAGCCATTTACCAGCTCAAAGGCGACATCATCGTCTACGTCGACGCCGATATTAAGAACATCCACCCGCGCTTCGTCACCGGCCTCGTCGGCCCGCTCATCGAGCGTGATGAAGTCCAATACGTCAAAGCCTTCTACGACCGTCCCCTCGCCTTCAGTCAGGGCATTCGCCCCTCCGGTGGTGGCCGCGTCACCGAAATCCTAGTACGGCCGCTCTTCTCTCTTTTCTTTCCTGAGCTCACCGCCCTTATCCAGCCACTCTCAGGCGAATACGCCGTGCGTCGTGAGACCCTCGAGAAGGTTCCCTTCCCGATCGGCTACGGGGTAGAGACATCGCACATCCTCGATGTCTACTCAGAGTATGGGCTCGATGCCTTTGCCCAGACTGACCTCGACCAGCGCGTCCACCGCAATCAAACGACGCTCGACCTCGGCAAGATGTCCTTCGGCATCCTCCAGAGCTTCCTCAACCGCATCGAGAGCTTCGGCATGATCGAAAAGCTTCCCGAGCTCAGTAATATCTTCCGCCAGTTCCAAGCCGAAGGAAACCGCTACGACCAAGTCCTCAAAGAAATCATCGAAGAAGAACGCCCACCGATGATCAGCCTCAAGGAGTACTGTAAGAAATTCGACCGGAAACATGTTAAATGATGAATCTTGAATAATGAATAGAAAACCGCCGCAGCCAGCCGCAGCACATTCATAATTCATCATTCACCATTCAAAATTCTAGAGCTCTCTCGTGAAAGTCGCCATCGTTCACTCTCATTTTCGCCGGGGCGGTGTCACCCGTGTGGTTGAGAACGCGGTCGCGGCAATGAAGCGAAAGGACGTCGAATGCCTCGCTCTCTCAGGCGAAACCTACACTGGCAACGACCTCCCCGAGCACCGCTTGATCGAAGGCCTCGGCTACGAAAACACCTATACTCCGGGCGCAGGCAATGCCCTCGCCCAGCGCCTCATCGAAACCGCGCCGGAAGCCCTCGGCGGTCCTCCCGACCTCTGGCACATCCACAACCACAGCCTCGGGAAGAACCTCAACTTCCCTGAAGCCCTCCGCACCCTCGCTCAAAACGGAGCACGCCTTCTTCTTCAGATTCATGACTTCGCAGAGGACGGCCGCCCAACGAACTACGATCGCCTCTCCACCGCGTATCCAGATCCTACGACGTTTTCCCGATCGCTCTACCCCGCAGGTGCGCAGATTCACTATGCTGCGCTCAACCAGCGCGATGCGAGCATTCTGAGTGAAACCGGCATCAAGGGAGAGCAGCTTCACATCCTGCCCAACAGCGTTGCCGTCCCCCAGCTCGGCGAGGCCGAGACCGACATCCTCCCTGAGGTCGAGGAACTCATCCTCTACCCCACCCGTGCCATACGTCGGAAGAATGTAGGAGAAATGCTCCTACACGCAGCCCTCGCCCCCGATGGGACTCACTTTGCGACCTCCCTCCTTCCTGATAACCCTGAGTGGCTCGAAATCCACCGCGGCTGGGAAGCCCTCACCGCGGAGCTCAAACTCCCCGCGCACTTTGGCCTCGGCAGCGACTATAGCTTCCCCGCCCTCATTCAGCGCGCTGACGCCCTTATCACAACGAGCGTCGCGGAAGGCTTCGGCCTCGCATTTCTAGAGCCTGCCCTCTTCGACAAACCGCTCGTTGGACGCAATCTACCCGAAATCACGACCGACTTCCGCGCCTGGGGGATCGGGTTAGAGAATCTCTACACCGAGCTCTCCATCCCTGCCGAAGCGATCGACGAAGCGAAACTAAAGGCAAAGCTCAAGGCTGCCCTCCAGAGCAACGCCGATGCCTACAACCGCCCACTCCCCGCGAACGCAACTGAACGCGCCCTTGACGCCGCGCGTTCTAACGACGGCTGGGACTTCGGCCGCCTCGACGAAGAGCTTCAATCCGACGCTATCCGCTACGCCGTCAAACACCCCGAAGCCTTCGAGCACGCCGCCAGCACGATCACACACCGGCCAAGCGCAAACGAGATCGCAGCCGACCGCAGAGCGATCGAGACCCACCTCAACCTCGACCACTACGGCGAGCAGCTCTACAAGATTTATCAAAGCATCCTAGCTAGCCCCATCGAGACGCCCACCGCCCTCGACGCCGAAGCCATCCTTACCGCCTTCCTCTCCCCCGAGCGCCTCTACCTCCTGCGGAGCTAGTTCCCACTCGGTTCACACGGGTTGCGCGCTGATAAACCTGAACGATCGATGCCGCCGTCTAATTCAACACCGGGGGCCCCCTAGCATTCTACTGGGCCACGCTCTAGAGTAATATCTTTCGCCCTCGAACGCACCGGCTCTCCCTCAATACAAAAACGATGGCGTAGTGCGCTATCGTTTCGTAATAATCCTCTCCGAACTCCTCTTTTTCGCCCTCTGTCACCCTGAGCGACTGGAATTATGAAACGCCTGTCTATTACACTGTCCCTTCTGGCTATAGCCGTTGGCCCGATTGCCGCCCAACCTATCGTCACCTCTTGGCAAGCCGAACACTCCGGCCGCTACGCTCGAATTTACGAGACCACGGCAGCAGAGTCAGCAAGCCAATCCGTCACTACATGGTCACGGGGTGAGGGCATTCAAGACCAGCCGACCTACGCCGGTGTGAACGAAGTCTCCGTCAGCGCTACGCACGTCTACATTCGCACGAGTGGTCTCGGTTACCATGTCATGGGCCCTTGGTATGGAAACGAAGCCAAAACAAACCTCTTCGTTAATTACCCAGCAAACCAAGCAGTCATCTACGCGCTTCCTCTCGACCCTGGCAGCATTCCATCGACCAAGAGCGGCACTGGACTCGGTGCCATCGGCTATTTCGTCGACGGTATCGCGATGTTCGATTCCCGAGACGCCTTCTCATACTCGACCTCAAGTGCAACCGATGCCCGGCCCAATAACGGAGTTCAAGGCGACGGGTCTGGAATCGCGATGCATACGTCAACGAGAACGTCACCTTCGACCCCGCCAACGC